>Ga0098046_1000028_pt1 | contig 58090 bp, 63 predicted proteins | sample 11BtaG_FD_77067 | JGI IMG/M metagenome (GOLD analysis project Ga0098046, IMG submission 77067) | Marine viral communities from the Subarctic Pacific Ocean - 11B_ETSP_OMZ_AT15265_CsCl metaG | ecosystem: Environmental > Aquatic > Marine > Oceanic | place: Pacific Ocean | collected 2015-01-16
ATCCCATCCAGTAGGTAGAGATATAACATAAATATGTGCTGAAAGTGGTGTGTTGGGCATGTGTGTTTGTGAATTCCCCAAACTCGTTCGACCCGCAAGTATCATAAAAGGAGTAGAACTCCTTCACTGCTCGTTTCACGAGCATAAAAAAACCCCAATCTTTCGACCAGGGTGAAAACATCTCTGTTTTTGTGGAAAGGAGTGACAAATTCCTTTGTAGCGAAGAATACTTAAACTGACCAAATCCTCAAAGATGCATGTAAAAGGAGAATCAAGCATATGATTCAATAACAAAAAGCGACTTAAACATGTTTTTCAGGGAAAGTGGAAGTTCAGATAAATTAATTATATCATCAAAGTGCAAATTGTTTAATTTTTTTTGCCATTAATTTGCAATATTTTTTCATGAACCCACGGGAGTGGGAGGTGTGCAATCCAAGCCCATACATTTTCAGGCGTAATTAATTTCATATCGACGTATGAATGGCCTGTTCCTGAGATCATTGTGTTGAGGATGCCAATAGGATCTTCTGTTTCATAGTAGAAATCATCGATGTTTGAAGTAAGGTAATACATCATTTCTTCTTTAAAGTGATTGTGCGCGTAAATCTCGGCCCCTTCTTCATCATCTGGGCCATCTTCGTCCATGAAGCCTTCCCACATCCTATCGAAAGCGTACTTTGCCAGTTGCCCGACCGGTGATTCGAATCCTGAAGTGGTTTTGATTGTGCCATCTTTTTCGATTTTGATGATATCCTCGACGAGTGCCTCAAAAAATCCTTGTAAATGCCCTGTTGTGTAATAAGCCATGATTATCTCCTTTTGTGTTGTTGTTCTTAATTATATCCAGTAAGTAGAAAAATTAAAAATATAATGCACTTTTTTTTATGGGCCCCACTTAAGTTTGTAAAACGGCTGTGACGTGCCCATCTTTTGCATAGCCAAAAAAAATTTTCTCGGAAATCCGAGAGCTTTTCATTCTTGAGAAATCTTGTAAGCATCTTTGTTGAAAACCCATATGGGAACTGATTCTTCGCCGAGTGCTGATAGGATATGTATTTGGTGATCGCCATCTGGACGTTTATCAATGCGTAATATAACGCAGTGTTCGGGAATATCATTTCCACTGTGCCACCAGAATGGATTGACGATGTGCCATAATTCGCCGGGTTGTGGATCGTGGTGAAATATCTCTGGCATTATATGGCGCATCTCCCCGGGCTCATGCCGCTTTGTGATGGTGTGATGTGTGAAGCGTTTAAATGCCTCCCCATTTCAGTTAGGCCTTGGTTGTTTTCCATGCTGTTTATGAAGCACTGTTTTGTTTCTGCGACATCTTTGGGATAATCCTCATATATTTCCTTTGGTGAGAGATTATGTTTTGCTGTGAGCATCCTGATTATTCTTAGAGATTGTGCTGCGTTTAAGTTATGTAATTGAGATTCGAATGAAATCATTTGAATGGATCCTTTCCTGCTTTGCGTTGTTCTGCGGCCCAAGATGCACCACCGTTTGACGCGCCATTATATCCTGAAGAGTACCACCCTGCTCCTTTTAATCTAAAGTTTTTGCAAAAATCTGTTTTCAATCTTTCACACATTGTGCCACATTTCGGGCAAGGTGTTGGATCTTGATATTCGTCCATTGATTTCTTTGCTGTGAATTCTCTGGCATCACATTCCTCGTTTGTGCAAGCGTATCTATAATCAGGCATAATAAATTCCTTTCATTTATTTTTTATATTTTCGTTATAGTAGATATAATTATATATATAAAACAGATTTATTAAATAAAAGGATAAAAAAAATGGAAGAAGAAAAGCAAATCGCCCCAGAGCCTATTGAAGAAGAAGTTGTTCATCCCACATGCGACAATTGCCAATGTGAAGAAGGTGATCCGCCATGCCAGCCTCGAAAGAAGCGTAAGTATGTTCGAAAGGATCCTAATAAGAAGATAACACGAAAGAGATCTCCTGAACATAATGAAAAGATTGCTGCTGCGCTTCGTGGTCGAACATTGGATCCAGCGCATCGTGATGCAATTGCGCAATCGATGATTGGTAATTCCAATAGAAACGGGGCAAAATAATGTGTGGCCAAGTTGTTGTCGATCACGTCCTGCAAATGTGTTATGTTATCCCTTGTGAATATCTGCACGTTTCTTATAATTATTTTGAGCGCTTGGTCGAGTTAGGAATTGTGTAATGAATAAAGATGCATTAAATAAATTAATTGGATCCGCAGAAGGCCGGAGAGCTTTGTCAGCAGCTTCCCCGATTTTCTTTGATAAATACTATTTAAAAATGACGCCAGCAAAACATAGATCAAACTGGTTAAACACAATTGATCGTTTGGAAAGCGAGGCAGCATCAAGTGGGCAAAAAAAGAAATTGCTCGTGTTAAGCCCCAGAAGCCATGGGAAATCGTTGCTAAGTGCATCATTTGCTCTGAGGAAGATATGTTTGAATAGAAATGTATCTATCCTATTTATCAGCGCATCTGCAGGGCAGGCAGAAAAGAGAGTTCGTTTGATAAAAACCTTTATGGATTCTCCAACTGTGCAAGAAGATTGGTGTGGTGAAGGGTGTATTCCGTTTGAAGGAGGATCCGCTAAATTTACAGCAACACAAATATATGTGCAGCGTGATGGTAAATCTGTTGATCCAACAATAGAAGCTGTTGGCGCAGGTGGATCTATAACTGGGGCGCACGTTGATATTGTTATTATTGACGACCTTGAAGATGAGCGTACATGTGCATCTGCAGGTGTTCGACAAAAAACAAGAGATTGGCTTGCAGCAACTGTAACACCTATATTAAATCAGGGTGGATTGATGTTGGTTATTGGAACGAGAAAAAGTGGGGATGATATTTATCATCACATGATTAATGATCCAACGTTTGAAGTTATACAAGAGCCTGCAATAATAAAATGGCCCACAACATATGAATATATTGTTGAACGCATGGAAAGTGGTCGTGAAGTTTTAAAAGATGTTGTTACTTCAGGGGATGAAGAAGTTCTTTGGCCAGAGTTTCGTGATATAAAATATTTATTAATGGAACGTCGTTCAATGGGTTCAACATTATTCGAAAGAGAAATGCAAAATAAAATTATTGCTGCTGAAGATAGTGTTATTAAATCTGATTGGATTGCAGAATGTAAAACAAGCACATACACGTTCGATATGTATCCACCGCAGTTAGATTTATCAAAATGTGTTGTTGCACAAGGATGGGATCTTGCAATCGAATCTGATGCAAAGAAAGCAGCTAAAAAGGATAGTGATTTCACAGTGGGATGGACGATTGCAAAGGATACAAAAACAGGAATATATTGGGTATTAGATGTTTTCAGGGATCGAGGTTTATCACAGCAAAAAATAATGGATGAAATTGTAAAGATGTATAATAAACATAAGGATTATGTGAGAAGAGTTGCTGTGGAAAAGAATTCATTTGGTGCGTTGCATGTTGATGCACTGATGAAACATACAGATTTACCTGTAAGAGGTGTAATAATGAGCAAGAAAAATTCTCTTAAAATAAAAATACACAGATTAGCTGTTTTATTTGAGAATAAACTTGTTCGTTTTCCCTATATGGATGAAAACTGTCGTCAAATAATGAATGCTTTTGAGGAAGAAGCTATTTCTTGGCCATTTGCAAAACATGATGATACTTTAACTTCCTTAAAATGGGCAATCGAAGAAGTGGATTCAAATTCAGGAAACTATTCTGTAAGTTTTGGCACACAAATGTATGGTGCAGATGGAGAGTTATCTGAAGGTAAAGGTGATCAAAAAACTATGGATGATTTCTGGATGCAGTTTAGAGCATCTGATGATTGGGAAGAACATGCAGATCCAAATTACTTTGGAGATAAAGATAAAAAATAACTTAATTAATTAACTTGGATTTAAGTTCTAAGTATATGATATGATTATATTTTATTTAAGTTAATTAAGTTAATGAATTAAGTTGTTTATTTAAGTTGATTTAAGTTAGTTGATTTAAGTTCGAATTAAGTTCAAGTTAAATAATAAAGTTATTAAGTTATTTAAGTTCGATTTGCAAATATAAAAAAACCTTAGCTTTTGGGCCAAGGTTGAAATAATATTAGTAAGTATAGAATTAATCTCTGTTTGTTTGTTTTTTATAATCCATATGTTTTAATGTATTGTTGCAGAAAATTAAACAGAGATTAACGTCGTGTTTGTGGCGTATATTATGAAGCCTTCGATTGAACCTCCTCTTGCTTAGGTGTTTGATCAACAGCTTCTGGAACAAATAATTTGATTGTTTCAAAAATTAAAGATGCATCCTGAAGGGAAAAGATCCCAGCTCTTTGAGATGCTTCTGCTGCATTAATCAAGATTTGAACACCTTGAATTTGCTGAAGGTTTAATGTTAGAGTTGGCTCAACTGTTTCTTTTTCATCACTCATCAGATTCTTTCTCCTTTATATTAAAAATACTGATATATAGTTAGTTTATTATATTATAGTTTCTATTTACTAATAGATAATAAAAAACAGATCTATATCTAAAGTGTTCTGTAATTATTATATTCTATTCTTAAGATAGCTGATATTAGTAAGTATTTAGTATATAGATCTGTTATTATTAAGTATGTATTAACATATCAATTATCTGAAACTTTTACAAATTAATTTTTTATTTTATTTAAGTTAATTAAGTTATTTAAGTTCTAAGTATATAATATTATTTAAGTTTATCTTAAGTTGAGGTACGAAACTTAAATAAATCTTAAATTAAATATAAAATAATTTTATAAATTTAGATGTTAGAGTATATATAATACTATAGATAATTAGATAATATATAAATAGATAATAAGAACCGGTTCAAATTATTAGTCGTTAGAATATTATACTATACTTAATTTTCAGTATGTAAAACTTTTTTTTCTAAAAAGGTACTTTAACATATAATTAACTATGTATTAAAATTAATTTTACAAAATTACTGTATCTTCATATAATACGTTATAGATAATTAGTGAGTATAGAAGATGAAATTAACTAAAGATTTTCAATTAAAGATAAAGAAACATTTAAACAAAAAGTTTGATGTTGTTCAATCATCTTTATTACAAGAAACATATTATGATCAAGAGGAAGAAATACTTTTAGTAAAGTTTGCAAATGCAGATGATATTTACTTGTATAATCTTCCTTTATCTGTGTATAAATCTTTTTGTATGAGTGAAAGTAAAGGAAGTTTCTTTTCCCGGAAAATAAAAAAGAACTATCCTTGGTGTAAAATTGAAAACGACATCGTTCAAAAAGCGCAGCCTTCTGATAATATTTCAGGAGATTCCTCGCTTGAGAGTTTTTTGGATCAAACCCAAAACCATGGTTTCACAAAAATTTAATTGATAAGGAGTTATAAATGGCCATTACCTATAGAACAAGAAAATTTTCTATTCCTCTAAGAGTGAATAAAGTACGCGAGGAAGTTGAGATTGAACTTGCCTCTCTCGACCTTGATGGAGAAACGATTGCATTGCGCGACGTTGCAGATAACGGCGTTGTTACGCTTGAATTTGAAGATTCATCTGATACATTTGATGGATCAACACTTGGCAATGGAAATATTGCTGTTGGTATCAAAAATGCAGGAACAGCTGCAGAAATGAATAGAAGAGTTTCTGTTGCATATGCAGGATCACAATCACCTGATACTTTAATTGTTGGGTATAAATCAGATAAGCTTTCAATCAAACAAACAATCCATGGTGATGTTATTACTGCAGTCGTATCAGATGCTGCTAAATTGGTAATCACAGAAATTGCTGCTGGATCTGATGGTAATGCTAATCCAGATATTAATGCTGGTGCAGCAACTTTAAGTGTTGATTCAAGTAACTTAGGATTTAATCCTGCTCTTGATACACTTAAGCTTCAAGTAAATTGTAATGATTATAAAGGCGACGGCTCAGGAGAATTTGATGTTTCTGTACGTCCTGCTGGATCAGAAATATATGCTCTTGCTTCTGAAAATAATATTGCTGGTGCCGACGTGGTAATCATTGGTGGCCAAAGCAACTCTATCGTATTTGATGGTGTTAAGCTTGATCTTACAGGCGTAACTGCAGCAGATGCAGCAATTTACTTAACCTTTATTTCAGAGGAGGCCAAGTAATATGTCGATTAAATACGCAAAAATATCACAAGGCACGAAGATCGAGCCTGGGTTGATACAAGTTGCGACAATTGCAGAAGCTTTAGCCGGAACAAATGAGTTCAAAGCTATCACACCTGCTTTGCTTGAATCAAAACTTGCACAACTCATTGATAGCGCACCGGGCGCTCTCGATACTTTAAACGAACTTGCTGCAGCAATTAATGATGATGCTAATTTTTCAACAACTATTGCAGCACAAATAACAAATTTACAAAATCAAATCAGCAGCCTAAGTGGTGGTGGAGCATCAAATCAGATTGAGCTTGATAACACACAATCAGCTGCAGGTTTAGCAACAAACGGCGATTATATTCAAGATAGCACAACAAACTTTCTTGGATCAGCAACATCATTGGCAAATGCCGATTTTCGTTTAGATGCACAAATCAAAACCAATGCTGATGATATTGCATCATTAGGAAATGGAAGTTTTGCTGCACTTCAAGCAGAAGTTGATGCTGTTGAAGGTGGAGTTGGATTATCAACTGCAGGCGCACATGTTGCAAGAAGCGGTACAAACTATTTAGATAGTGCATCCACGATTGCTGGAGAGATCACTTTATTAGATACACAGGTTGATACCAATGAAAGTGCAATAAGTACAAACGCCAGCAATCTGAGCACCGAGATAACAAATAGAACATCTGGTGATACAGCGCTTCAAACTTTGGCAGATGCTCATGAATCAGCAATTGGTTTAAGCACTGCTGGCGCTTATGAAAGTCGTTCTGGCACAAACTTCCTCGATTCTGCTTCAAGCATTGTTGGTGAAATTACTGCACTCGATACTGCTGTTCAAGCAAATGTTTCTTCATTGGCAACAAAAGCAACTGCAACTGCATTATCAGCACTCGATACTCGCGTATCGGCTGCAGAATCAGATATTGATGCAGAAGAAGTTAAATCAGCAGATTTTGAATCACGTCTTACAACTCTTGAAGGTGGATCATCAACAGTTGCATTACAAAATGAGTTAGATGCAACACAAGCTGGTGCAGGATTAAATGCGAATGGTTCATATACTGCAATAAGTGGCGCAACATATGCAACTGGAGCAACTTTAAAAGCTGCTGTAACACAATTAGATACACAGTTAAATACAACTCAAACTGATTTAGATACAGCAGAATCTTCCATATCAAGCCTTTCAAGTTCATTAAGTGGAAAAGCCAATACATCTGTTGTAACAGCATTGGCAGCAACTGTTGATGCAGGAGAAGCGGCTGTTGGATTAGAAACAGATGGATCATTTAGTGCAAACTCAAGTGGAAACTTTATATCTTCAGCAACTACGGTTCGTGGAGAAATCAATGCATTAGATACACAACTTCAAACAACTGTTGGAGATCTTTCAAACCTTTCATCAACAGTAACTACTCTCTCAAGTGCCGGATCTACTAACGCAACAGAGATCACAGCATTAGAGAATGAAGTTGATGCAACACAAGCTGGTGCCGGGTTGGGAACAACTGGTGCTTATGGTGCAAACAGTGGAAGTAATTACATTGGATCTGCAACTTCATTAAAAGATGCTGATGATAAACTTGATGCACAAATTAAAACTAATGAAGATGATATTGCAACAAACACAGCAAGTATTGCAACTAATACATCAGCAATTGCAAGTAAAGCAGCAAGCTCTACAACTACAGCAATTCAAACTGAAGTTGATGCTATTGAAACAGCTGTTGGATTAGATTCTAACGGTGGTATAACATATACATCAACTCCAAGCTTATTTAGTGCATCTGATTCATTAAAAGTTGCTGTTGAAACATTAGATGGTGAAATTGCGACTAACGCTGGTGATATACTTGGTAATGCAAATCAAATTACTGCACAAATTGCTTTAAACAATACACAGGAAACTGCGATAGGTTTATCATCAACAGGAACATATGTTTCTCGCTCTGGCACAAACTATCTTGATTCAGCTTCTTCAATTGTTGGAGAGATAACCGCACTTGATACACAAGTTAAAGCTAACTTCGATTCATTAGCAACAAAGGCAACTGCAATTCAATTATCAGCTCTCGATCTTAGAGTTACTAATGCTGAAGGTGATATTGATGATTTAGAAACTTTATCAACTACTCATGAAACTAACATTGGTTTAGATTCTGATGGTGGATATACAGCAATTTCTGGTGCAAACTATGCAACAAGTGGAACAAGTTTAAAAGCTGCTATTACTCAATTAGATACACAGCTTAAAACTACTCAAGATGAAGTTGATGCAGAAGAAACAGCAAGAGCTGCTGCAGATACTACATTAACTACTGCAATAAATCAAGTTGAAACATCTGTTGGATTAAATGCAAATGGTACGTTCCAAACATATAGTGGATCAAATTATCTTGATTCTGCTGCAACAGTTCGCGCAGCAACATTAGCATTAGATACACAACTTGGAACAACTCAAGGTGATTTGGATACAGAAGAAGCTGCAAGAGCTGCTGCTGATGCAACATTAACTACTGCAGTTAATACCGTTGAAGCATCTGTTGGTTTAGAGGCAGATGGATCATTAAGTATAACAGGAACAAACTTTATCAATGGCCAAGCAACTGTTGTTGCGGCTGTTAAGGTTTTAGATACAAACCAGAACTTGATAAATGATATTCAAGGAAATATCAGAACTTCAGTTGGTTTGCAAACAGCAGGAACTAAGGCAAACTATGCAAACACAAACTTCATTGGAAATAGTGATAGTTTAAAAGCTGCCATTGAAGCTTTGGATGCACAAGTTAAAACTAATGAAACAGATATTTCAAGCGTTAGTGGTGGAAGTATTTCTGCACTACAAACTGAAGTTGATGCAATTGAAACTGCAGCAGGTTTAAGTTCTTCTGGGGCATATGTTGCACACAGTGGCACTAACTTTATGGATAGTGCTTCTACAATTCCAGCTGCTCGTGAAGCATTAGATACAAAACTTAAAACTGTTGCTGATGATCTTGATACTGCGGAAGCAGCAATCGTAAGTAATGATACAGATATCGCTTCATTACAAGTTCGTGGTGGTGGTTTATTTGAACAAGATGATGATCATGTTATCTTTAACGATGCACCAAAATTCAGAGGCCACTTTGGCCCATTCCAAGTTGATTTACTTGCAGCCTTAGCAACTTTCCCAACTACATTTGATTTTGAGTTTTACGGAGAAAAAGCTGAGCGTGAAGGAGATCGACACTTTCTTGTTAATGGCGACGGAGATATTACATTCACAGGCGTATCAACCAATTAATCCCGGTTTTTTGGAAGATACTTCCTTGATTGAATATATATAAAACAAATAAAGCAAAAACAGAGATCAAACCATGAACCCTAATTTATCAAATGCAATGAAAACCTTTTGGGAAAATAAAACTTCTGAAGAAAAGATGGAAATCAATTCAAAAAGAGGTTCAACAATAAAGAATAATTGTATATACATGAAAAATGAGGGTCGATCTTATCCGTGCAAGTTCGAATTCGTATTGGATCGCCTCGCACTCGGACATCTTATCGTTTCTACAAATTTAAATAGAGCGAAAGTTGCGAACTTCTTTGGGGAAATACCTGAGCTATTTTTTACAAAAAATAAAAAATAAATTTAAAGTTTGGCAACTAAACATATAATTATAGATAGTTTATAAAATATTTTTTTTTGATTGACAAATTGAAATATGGTTAGCTGCAGAAAATTACGCAAAACAAAAAATCTTATAGGAGTATAACATGAGCGCAATTAAACCTAATACAAACCTTGGGCATGATCTCGGTACAACTTCCCTAAAATGGGGTGTTCTACACGCAGGTGATGTACAAACAGCAACATTAACCGCTTCAGGAAATGTTGAAATTTCTGGTAATCTCACCGTAACTGGAACTCAAACTTCATTGCAGGTAACTACTGTTGAAGCTGAAGATCCCTTGATCAAACTTGCACGTGGAAACAGTGCTGATTCGCTTGATATTGGTTTTTATGGCCAATCAAATGATGGATCAGATAAATTCCACGGTATTGCACGTGATGCAGATGATGGAAAATTCTATGCATTTAAAGATCTTGCATCTGAGCCAACAACTGTTATGGGCACTTTAAGCGGATCAAACAAAGCTTCAATCGTTGCTAACGTTGAAGGTGCGCTAACTGGTAATGCAACAACTGCAACAACTCTTGCAACTGGAAGAAACTTCGGAATCACTTCAGGCCCTGTTCGTGCTGCTAATATAAGCTTCGACGGATCCGGAAACGTTGCCTTTACTTCAACAATTGCTGATGATCAAATTACTGACGACATGCTTGCAGGATCTATTTCAAACGGAAACCTTGCAAACAGCTCAATTACAATAACTGCTGGCAATGGCCTTTCTGGTGGCGGATCAGTTGATCTTGGTGGAACTGTGGCACTCGCTGTTGGTGTTGATGATTCTTCAATTGAACTTGATAGTGATCAATTACGTGTTAAAGCAACAGGTATTACTAATGCAATGCTTGCTGGATCAATTGCTGATTCAAAACTTTCAACAATCTCTACTTCTGATAAAGTAAGTGGTTCTGCGGTTCAACTTGCAACAGCATCTGCTATTGAAGATAACAGTGGTTTGCGTCTTAAGGCAGCAACTGCTGGTGATGGCCTTGCATTAGGAGCAACACAAATACTTTCAGTAAATGTTGATGATAGTTCAATCGAAACAAACTCAGACGCATTGCGAGTTAAAGCAGGCGGTATTACTGATACAATGCTTGCAGGCGGTATTTCAAATGGCAAGCTAACAAACAGTGCAGTTTCATTTGGTGGCGTAAGCGTTTCACTTGGTGGAGCAAATGCACAACCTGCTTTTGATCTTACAAATGCTACTGATTATCCTACTTCAAGCTTAACTGGATCAATTACTAACGCACAACTTGCTGGATCAATTGCAAATGAGAAGTTAGCTAACTCTGGTATCGAACTTAAACTTGCTGGATCTTCACAAGAAACAATCGCTCTTGGATCATTTATTGATATTGCAGGTACATCAAATGAAATCGACGTTACTTATGCAAGTGGCGATAACAAATATACCTTTAGCTTGCCTTCTACAATTTCAGCAGCACTTAATGGTAATGCTTCATCAGCAAATGCTCTTAACTCTGCTGTAAATGTTGGTATTACTGCTGGCCCAGTTCGCGCAGCAAACGTAAGTTTTGATGGTTCTGGAGCAATTGCTCTTACATCATCTATCGCTGATGATCAAATTACCAATGATATGCTTGCTAACCCAGGCCTTACTCTTAAACTTGGTGGAGTTTCTCAAGAAACTATCGAGTTAGGCAGTGATTTTAATATCGCTGGTACCTCAAATGAAGTTGATGTTGCATATGCTACAGGAAGTAATACATATACCTTTAGCTTACCTTCAACCATTAATGCTGCAACTTCTGGAAATGCAGCAACTGCAACAGCTTTGGCATCTGCAGTAAATATCGGTATTACTGCTGGCCCAGTTAGAGCTGCTAATATTAGTTTTGATGGTTCTGGCGCTGTTGCAATGACGAGTTCAATCGCTGATGAGCAAATCACAAACGACATGCTTGTTAGTGATTCAATTACATTTGCTGGTGGAAGTGGTTCTCAAGCTCTTCAACTTGGTGATACATTTACTATTAATGGAACATCAAATGAGATTGAAACAGCAGTATCTGGCGATGCAATTACAATTGGTTTGCCAAGTTCTGTAAATATCACATCAAATCTTGACGTTGGTGGTAACCTTACACTTTCCGGCGCGGCTGTTATTACTGGTAATATTACAGCTTCTGGCCAGTTAAGTGCTTCTGGTGCTAATATCTCATTCGCTGATACTTTGATCGAATTTGGTGTTAATAATACTGGTGCTAAAGATCACGGATTTTATTCACAACGTTCATCAGGCGCATTCTGCGGATTTGTTTTCGATGAATCAGATGATAAATTCAAGGTATTCACAACTGATACAGAGCCTACATCAACAGTTGATACAAGCCAAGGTGGATTTAGCAAGGGTGATTTCGAGGCAAATACAATTGCTGCAGCTTCAACATTATCAGGTGCATTGAGAAGTACTGGATCTGCTCCAGCTTCTGTAAGCGCAACTGGTACAGCTGGTGATATTCGCTTTGATTCAAACAAGCTTTATGTTTGTATCTCAAGTAATTCTTGGAAGGCAGTTGATTTAAGCACATTCTAATAGTAACGAGATTTAACTCTGGTTAAACTTCTCGTTTATAGAATATGTTTTATCAATTAAGATAATCGCATTTCAACAGAGATAAACCTCGTGATTGATTTGGTATAATGAAGATACCCTTTTTGTAAGAGGTGGGCCGAATGAGGCGTGCTCGGGCTGGTGGGGCCCGACAACTTTTCAATCACAGGATTATTTAAATATGGAAACACCGATTGCCTTAAGCCTTGGCTCGTTTCTCGGGCTCATAGGCTTATTTTATACTTGGCACAAAGATTCAAAAGATACAGCAAAGCAAATTCAGAAGTTAGAAACTGAAGTTGAACAACTTAAAGATTACAAGAATGATATCAAAGAACTTAAATCTGAAATTTCTATAATGAAAGAAGATATGGGTGATTTGCAACAAACTCTCACAAGAGTGGATACGAACATACAACATTTAATGAATAATTAAAATTTTTTTATAAAAAACAACTGGATGATATAATTAATATTATACAAAGGAACAATTCCCATGAAAAAAGATAATATTGCAGCAGAAAAACTTCAAATTGAGATTTTAAAAAGCATCCAGAAAGATATACGTTCGTGCATGTGTCACTGTGATAAGATGATTAAGATCATTAGTGATTACCAATTAAAGATGAAAAACACAAAAGCTAAATAAAACGACTTCTGGAGAAAAAATGAGTTTTATAAATAAAATATTTGGTATTAACCAAAAATCGTATGATGAAATGCTTGAAGAAGTTGCTAATGAAGAAGCAATTACTAAAAGATTTTCAGAAAGCGACATTATTAATGATCTCCAGGACGACATCATTAAAGCAAATGCATTAAGTTATGATTTCAATCCAAGAGAAGCACAGCAAAGTTCTTCATTCGCTGGTGATGGCACCGGAAGAGGATACTTTTTTGCTGATTCAAACGTTGGAAAAAGAAAATTTAACTATGAAACACTGCGTTCTTTGGCTTCACATCCACTTATTGCAGCAATTATACAAACACGCGTTAATCAAATGGCAGAGTTTGCATCATTGGCTGACGAAGATGGATTAGGTTTTAGGATTTACCTTGCTGATCCTAACTCTTCTCCTAATGAAGAGGAAGTTAAAGAAATTAGAGAACTTGAAAAATTCATGCTCTCATGCGGAACAGAACAAAAGAACTTTGAAATGTCGTTTGAAAATTTCATGCGTCAAATTACAAGAGATTCTTTGGTTTATGATCAATGCAACTTTGAAATAGTAAGAAACAAAAAAGGTGAAATAGTTTCATTTACATCAGTTGATGCTGCAACAATTCGTCGTGCAGGTTATTCTGAGAGAGAAATGAGCACAGGGCAACGTGATCCTGATGGTGTGCATTATGTACAAGTTTTGGATAATAAAATCGTTGCAGAATATAATCAAAAAGATTTATGTTTTGGTGTAAGGCGACCAAGATCAGATGTTGGAGTTATGGGATATGGTTTCCCAGAGCTTGAAGAGATTTATGAATCATTACAAAATATATTTAATGCAGAGGCATATAATACAGCAAACTTTACTAATGGCATAAGCACATCTGGTATTATCGCAGTTAAATCAAAAATGAACCCCAAGTTATTTAGGGCATTCCGAAGAGAGTTTTACCAGATGCTTACTGGTGTTAATAACGCCAAACGCACACCTCTCATTCAATTAGATCCTGATAATGATGAACAAATACAATCAGTGCAACTTGGCTCTTCTAATTCTGAAATGGAATATCAAGAATGGCTGCACTATTTAATTAAAGTTATATGTGGTGTTTATCAATTAGATCCAGCAGAGATTGGATTTCAATTTACTGTTGAACGTATTAAAAATACTTTATTTACGCAAGATCCGTTTGCACGTGTTTTATTAGGACGCGAAAAAGGTTTGCGACCACTTGTAAGAAGTGTTGAAGTATGGATAAACAAATACTTAATGAATCAAATCAATCCTAAATACATGTTCCAATTTACTGGAATGGATAGTATTTCAGCAATTGATAAGATTAAAATTGAGCATCACAAAATGAGTTATATGACGATCAATGAAATACGTCATTATCATGATTTACCTCCTTTGGAAGATGGAGATATTATTGGTATTCATTATGCTTCACTTAAAGCAACTGCAATAAACAGAGAAGGTTTAGAAGTTGGTGAGCAATTCGGAAGTGGTGGGCAGGATATTACTGAGTTACCACAAGAAGATACTTCAACAAAACCACAGCTTTCTGATGAACAAATTGCAATAGCAAGATTAAAACAAGATCCAAAAAAGAAGCCAAAACGTCAAGCAGCAAATTCAGCTCAAGCAGATGATAACGATAAGCCTGATAAACCCACATCAATGGGCAACACAAATGATCCAAGTTATTTAGATAACGCAATAGGAAAAAACATTCATCACGAAATGGATGAATTCTTTGGTGAAATGAACGTTGAGCTATATAAAATATATGATGATGAAGAACTCGAGTATCTAAAAAAAAAGAAAGTTGATTACGACAAAGATGGAATAGAACATCCCGCTCAATATTTTGAAGGATTAGATCCAGAAACAGCACGTAAAAGAGAGAAAGAACTCGAAAGAAGAAAAAAATTAGATAAACCTGATTACTCACCCTTGCCTGGTGATGATATAGATAAAGCAAAGAAACAAAACAAAGGCACTAAATCAAAGAAAGCTGCTGCTGTAAGAGAAGAGATAAAGAAGCCAGGGAAAAAAGAATTTATTAGAGCTGCAAGTAAAGTTTCTGGTGTTTCAAGAAGTATTATCGAAGAAGTTTATGATAAAGGATTAGCAGCATTTGCATCTTCAGGCCATCGTCCTGGGCAAACACCACAATCCTGGGCAAGAGCTCGTACATACGCCTTCTTATTTGATTCAAAGAGTGGAGCAAGAAGAGCTGATAAAGAGTTATGGGCAAGGCACTTAAAGAAAAATGAAGAAACAGAAGCCTTAGAGAAATCAACAGATTCATATAAACCACCACAACATGTTGCTGATGAAGCAAAAAGAGCTATAGACGCAAGAGAAAAACATGGAGATAAAGTAAAAGGTGGAACCCAGATAGGTTGGACGAGAGCAAGGCAACTTGCAAATAGAGAAAATCTTTCTGAAGAAACAATCAGAAGAATGAAAGCTTTCTTCGATCGTCATGAAAAGAACAAAGAAGTTAAACCTGAAGATAAAGATTTCCCTTGGAACGATAATGGATATACTGCATGGATAATTTGGGGAGGAAATCCGGGAAGAGCTTGGGCAGAAATGATGGTTGAACGGTTTAATAAGGAGAGCAAAGAATGAGTTTTGCTGAATTATTAAAAAATGCCAGATCTCAAGCATCTGAAATATCAAAACTTCAGAAGAGTGCAGCAGCACTTGTTAAAAAAGAAGAAATTAAGCCAGAAGAACTCCCTGTTGAAAACAAGGTGGATATACAAAAAAAAGCAGAAGATAAAACAGAGATTAAACAGGAGCCTAATACACATACAATTGGGCAAGCGATTATCTTATTTGCAAACAATGGTTTAAAAAATTCAAGAAAATTAAAAACAACAAATAAATGCAAAAGAATTGCAAAGAACTTTATTAAAGGAGAATGTACTTCCGAACATTTAGTTAAAGCACATACACACCTTCAGAAACTTAAATCATCTAATCATGGAGATTTTAACTTATGTGGAGGTTGGGCAACAGTGCAATTTTTCGAAATGTTAAAACAAAACATAGATCCAAATGTAATATTAAAATCAACTTTTAAAGGGCCTGAGTAATATGAAAAAAAAATTAGATACATTTAATGCATGGATGCCTATTGATTTAGGCAAAGAAATAAATTATACCCATACAGAATTCCAAGATGGATCTCCTCGTGATGAGCCTCAAAGAATTAAGATAATGGGAATAGCTTCCACAGAAGCTCCTGATGAAGTGGGCGAGATAATCGTACAGGATGGTATTGATTGGCATTACTTTTTGAAGCGTGGATTCTTAAATCTTGAGCACAAGCAAGGCCCTGAGTTTGTTATGGGGCAACCTGAAGCTGTAACCAAAACATCTTATAAAGGTTATGGTGCCACAATGCTTAAAGGTTATCTATATAAAGATAAATCATCTGTAAAAGCATTGATTGAAACAATGGAAGCAATGAAAAAAGCTGGTGCAGATCGTTCAATAGGATTATCAGTTGAAGGCCAAGTTGTTGAACGTGATAAAATGAATCCAAAAATCATTAAACGATCTAAAGTATTGAATGTTTCTATTACTTCAAATCCTTGTAATGCAGATGCAACAATGGAAATAATTAAAAATATGAACAAAATTGAAAAACACGAACGTGAATATCATGATAAGGATATGACGTATCGTCAAATCAAAATTCTTAAAGAGTATGCTGATGAAATGTGCGAATTACTTGATCAAATGCCAGAAAACGTTGATCTTATGGAATGGGTACAAACAAAAGTGACGCGCGCTCTTGATTACATACAATCATCTTATCATTATATGAAGGTTAAAATGCCAGAAATGATGGAACATGCTGAAATGATGGGCAAAGATATGTGTGATAAATGTAAAGATTGTGATGGTGATTGTTCAAAATGCCCTAAATGCACAGCAAGAATGGAAAGAGAAGAGAAATACGCAAAAGATTACAAGATGGAATTGATGCGCGTTAAAAAAGAAATGGAAGATGATGGAGATAAAGAAGCAAAAGTTATGGCAGAAATGCTTCTTGAAAGATTTCCTGAATTAAAAGATCCAAAAGTTATGGGTGCAATCCATGAAATGATGGATGATAAAGAAAAAGGTTATGGTAAAAATCCTGATAATATGACGCCAAGTGAGTTTGATGCTCATATGGAAAATCAAATGGAAGATAAACCAGAACGACCTGCTCCTGATTTTGCAGAGATACAAAGTGCAAAGATTGATGCACAAACACGCGAACCTAAGATGCCTAAGGAAGAAGAATTGGAAGCATCTGTTCCTTCGATGCAATCCCTCGCACCTATCGTTCCTCAATCATTAGAAGATGAAGTATCATATAGAGATTACGGAATGAGTTCAAAAGATGTTAAAACAATCCTTGAATATATTGTTCGCAAATATCCTCAGATGGAAAAAGGAGATCAAACTGCGATGTTCATGGAAATGATGCAACAAATGAGAAGAGTATATCAAACACAGGACGTTGCACCTAAACATCCAAAATAAAATTCAAAATAATTTTCAAAAAACACTTGTTGTTATATAATTAAATAATGAGTAAAAAAAAATTATAATTAAAATAGTAAATAGATATATATAATATATGTAGAATAAACTATTCGACCTCGGCTCACTCAATTGGGTAGCCAACAACCACATTGCAATTAAATTATTTTCACCAACGTGAGGTTTTTGCACATAGGGTTTGTTAAAAAGTATGTTATTTAAATTAAAATAAATGATAAGGAGTTAAAATCATGGCCGATAATAACATTGAAGTTGCTCTCACTGAGATCAAAGAGCAATTAGATAATGAGAAAAAAGTGGCTGAAATTTTAGCAAACTCTGCGGATGAAATCGTTAAATCACAAACCGAGAAGTTTGAAGCATTTGCTAAGAACATTGATGGATTAAGTGAAAAGGTTGATTCCCTTGTTGCTAAATTGGAAGCACTTAATATACCTTCAGTTGAAGATATCGAAAAAAGCATCAACGCAAAAGTTGAATCTGCTAAAGAAGAAATCGATACTAAGGTAGAGGAAATCAAGAAAAGCGTCGCTGATCAGGAAGAAAAAGTAGAAACAATTGAGAAATCAGTTGAAGCTAACTTAAATGAGCCTGTTCAAAAGAGCGTTAAAGTTCTTAATCCCGTAGAAGAAGTTAAAGAGGTTGCTGTTGAAGCACCTGTTTCAACTGACGATTTGATCAACAAAGCACTTGCAGAGTTAGCGACTGTTTCAACAGTTGAACGTGCAAGAGAACTTAACAAAGCAATTGTGCAACTTAATAGCGGAGTAAATCCCGCATCTATTAAACTTTAATAAAGGAAGAAAATAATTATGTTACCTATGAACAATGAAACCTTGACAGTTAATGAATTAACTCGTCTTAACGACCACCTCCGTAAAAACGCGGATATGGTTAAAAACAGCCAAGTTGGTTACCAAACTGCTGCAGCCACTTCCGGCGGCGCAAATGGTGCCCTTTCACCTATCGTTCCTCAATCAATTGAGAGCGTTCTTGCTTCTGCAACTTTTACAATGAACGACCTTGTTCTTTGGCAGAAATTACCTAAAGTACAAGTTACTAACACAATCCATGAATTCGCTGTAATCAACGAGCATGGCCAAGATCTCGACCCCTTCATTGAAGAGGGTGGCGGTGGATCTGCTGATTTTGGAAGCAGCCGTTCTTCTTATGAGAGAAAAGCTGTTAAAATCAAGTATATGGCTGAGCGTCGTTCTGTAAGTGACGTTGCAAACCTTGTTGGTATTATTGGTGCTAATCCTAATGCAATCGCAGAGGAAACTGAGCGCGGAACAATGAGCCTTATGCGCAAAGTTGAAAGCCAGTTATTCTATGGTGATGAGAGTGCTTCTTCAAAGGGATTTGATGGTATTCTTAAGCAAATCGAAAGATTAGATCCTGCTCACACTCAAAGTGATCTTCGTTCAGGCGATCTTTCTGGCAACACTCACGATATGGGTGGCGCAATTGCAACAAACACTGCAGTTCCTGAGCTCTTTAATGATGTTCTTGGTGAGTTACACAGTGCTCCACGTTTTGGTAAGCCAGACGTTGTATTTGTAGAACCTCGTATTTACAGCCAACTCGTTAAAGCTTCTATCCAAGGTGGCCGTAATGATCAGCTTTTGATCAGCCAACAAAAAGATGGAATCCTTACTTATGGTGCAGGCCCACAGCTTCACATCATGGGCCCTATGGGTCCAGTTCCTGTAATGAGTGCTCCATTCCTTCATCGTCAGTTTAAGGCTCCAACTGCTGGTGCCGGTACTCTTCCAACTCTCGGTGCTGGTGCAGTTCTTGCACAAGTTGCTGATGGTGTTGCTCTTGAAGGTGAATTTGCTGCTGGTAAATTCTATAAGTACAAAGTTGTAGGCGTTAGCTCAAAGGGATATAGCGCTCCTCTTACTCTTGATGCCGGTGGAGCTCTTGGCCTTGAAGTTGGTGCCGCTGGTATCCAAGTTGAAGTTGCTGCTGCTGCTGATATGGTTGGTGGTTATTATCGCGTATATCGTTCAGAGAGTGCTGCTGCTAACAACGCTGTAGATTTAGATTCTTGCGTACTTCTTTATGAGGTTCCTGCAGAAGCTGATGGATCTTTGGTTTTTGTTGATCGTGGTATCGAGCGTCACTCTTGTGGTCGTGCTTTATTCATGCAAATGGATCAAAACGTTGTAGAATTTGCTCGTATGCTTGATTTCTTACGTCGTCCATTGGCCGAAACTTCTGCTGCGAAGCAGTTCCTATTGATGCTCTTCGGATCACCAATTGTTAAGGTTCCAACCAAGTGCTTCACAGTACGCGGAATCCCATACAGCCAAGTATTTTAAGGAATAGTTGGTAGGAGATAAATGTGCTTTGGCACAAATAGTTTAGTTCAATAAAACTAATGTTTTCCCTCACAGCTTTTCTCTCTCCGAGCTGTTGAGGTTTTTTTCGACATCATATTAAATAAGGAAAGGATTGCGCATGGCTGCTGATTTTAAATTCATCGATATTGTTACTCCGCAATTTTTGAAGGATACATTCATCGCAGGTGTTGATTTAACATTGGACGATGGATCTGCATATCCGGATATAATGTTTGAACACAGTATTGCATCTGCTTTGCGCATGATTGAAAATGAATTAGGTATTATCGTTGATGATACTGTAATAACTGGTGAAAGGCATGATGCTATGAGTGATAGCAGAAGAGCTTGGTGGCCAATTAGCACAGATCATCGTCCCTTAAAAGAAGTTGATGATATAGCAATTACATACGGAAATTATCAACCAACAAGCATCCCATTGAGTTGGGTTAATATAGCATCTGAAAATACAGGTGCTTTTCACTTAATACCATCAGCAGAAACATTAGGAACATTTAGTTTTTCCAATGCAATTCCTCTTCTTATTGATCCTATAACAAATTATTCCTATTATCGCCAAGTGCCTTCATATTTCAGATTGAAGTACAAAGCAGGATTTAATTTTATAAAGAAAACAATAACCATTCCTCAGGGCCAAACAAGTATCACAGTTGATCTTGGTGAGCTTTTAGTTGATAGGCCTAACTTTATATTTGATGTTACTCAAACTGGTTTAGCAGATGCAAACGCAGTTCATACAGTACGCGGATATGGTGGGCCAAGATCCAAGGAAGTTGAGATTAGATTAGCAACTGCACCAAACAATGCGGATTGTATTATTGAATTAAAAGTTCATACAGTTCCTGAAGTATTGATTAGGTGTGTTGGATTGCTTGCTGCAATATTACCATTAGATGTAGCTGGAGATCTGATAATTGGTGCTGGTATAGCAAGATTTAATATTGGTGTAGATAATTTACGCCAAGAAGTTGATACAACATCATCAGCAACAAACAGTGGATATGGTGCTCGTATTTTAAGTTATAAAAATACATTGAAAGCATACGTAAAAGCATTGAAAGCTGATTATCAAACACCAAAGTTTGGAGTAATATAATATGTTGTTTCCTGCAAGAGTTCCTCCAAAAGCAAAGAAAATAGGCAGAGTTGATTTTAACTTAGATCAATTCCGCATTCTTATGGAGCAAAAAGGATTACCGGTTGTATGGGAACAAACAGCAGTTTGCCCATGTTCTATACCAACATCCGATGCAGGAATGGATTTGTTTAGTGTTAATGATGTTTCAACGGGAATCGACAATGATCCTGCTTGCACAACATGCGGCGGCAAAGGTTTTATTAGGTATGATGAACAAGAGATCAACGTACTTTATCAGGCACATGCTGCAAGCAATGATACATTGGAATATGGAACATCACTTAATTCAACTGCACAATTAACTTTATTACCTGAACATTTACCAAGATTTGGTGATAGATTTCGTGTTAAGGATTCAGCAATTATAAGATCAGAAAAACTTACAAAAGGTGCCGGAAATACTGTAACATTAGGTTATACAGTAGTGACGAGGCAGCTTGATTTGGCTTCTGGATTAACTCCTGCAAATATCTTGGCAGTATTTATCAATGATGCAACGGGATCAAACAGCTTCAAACTGGATCCTCTTAATTATTCATTTAATGAAGCAAACAACTCAATCACATTTCTTGCTGGCCTCCCTGGTGTAAATAAACCTGCAGATGATTCTGAATTTACAATAGTTTATTATACAAATCCTGAATTTGTTGTAGTATCACATCCATACATTGTGAGAGATACAGTAATATTAAAGAAAGGTGTTGAAAGTAAAAAAGCAATGCCTGTTCAATGTGAAGTACGATTGGAGAGTGAATAATGTCAGTTGATTTACACATTCAGCATGTTATACATAACGGCATTAAGTTATACAAGGATAATGCAAACGATATATTCAGAGATTTGTTTTATGATGTATCACCTGCTTTATCAACAAAGTGGTATAACAAGATGAATGCTGCTGATATACATTTTGATAAAGCATTTTCACGTAAGAAAGAAAAATTTCCGCTTATTACAACAAGGCTTGTTGAAGCAGTTGATAATAGAAACAAGCTTCTTGGTAATCAAGGTGCTCAAGGAAATAAAACAATATTCATTTCAGCACAGTGCGACATCCATATTTTTGCAGATGATTTTGATTTTGTACGAATAATCTCAAGAATATGCAAAGCTTCAATTCTGGGCTTTAAAAGTAATTTTTTAGAAAAAGGTTATTTAGATATAAATTTCATTGGTTCTCAAGATTTGGCTCCACAATATGATTTAACATCTGAGGATGTGATTGTATATAATAGGGTTATCTCTTTTGTCGCGACACAGGAGCTTAACGTTCAACCTCAAATAAATCCAGAACAATTTGGAGATATGCCATGGTCGTTGAACCCAACTATTGTGGGCAATAATGCAATTTAAATCACAGAAAAACAAAGAAGAAATATAATTATATTAAAAGGAGTTCGAACTATGCCTTCATTTGTACAATTCAGAGGACGCAGAATTTATCAGCCAAGCGTTCTTGTAGATGTTAATAACAATTTAATCAGCCCAGATGCATTAGGTGGCAAAAGCCTATGTGTTATTGGTGATTTTCCTCAAATGAAACCAAATGTTACTCACACGTTCAGTTCATCAACTGGATTAGAAGTATCAGATGTGTTTCCTCATTTCCGAGATATCAGAGATGTTGATAAAATTTGGAAATCAAGCATTGCAGGAAGCGGTGCGGTTTCTGAGAAGATGACGCTGGTCAATGTAAATCAATCTGTTGCTGCTAAATTAGATGCAAACAGTGTTGATCTTGACGCAGGTGATAATCTTGCTAAATTCCCTGATAATGCTTATGCGCAACTTGAGTTTGAAAGCACATATTACGGCACATACGGAAACAGAATACAACTTAAACTTGATGATGATCAATCAAATGCAGCAGAGTTGGATGTTGATAGTGAGGATGCATTTAGATTAACAATCAAAGAGCCTGGATTTGCAGATGTTGAAATCAATGTTGGTTATCCTGATCAGCTTCTTTTCAAAACAGCAGCAACACACTGCCTTGTAATCTATGAAGATTCAACTGATAACAAAGTTAAATGCCACCTTGCAACCCAAGCAGATCCTGATACTCCTGTAGGTGATATCATTATCCTTGAAGATGTTGCAACAAACAAAGCTCTTATGGGATTATTGGAAGTTATTGCAGCAAGCAACACAATAGCTTTCAGCGCAGAATCATTTAACTTTGATACACATCCTAAGTTTTTAGATTTAGGTGTTTATGATGGAGCCGGTATATTGGCTAACGATGCGGCAGCAAGAGTTCATGCACACACAAAAGCTTTGGTCGATGCAGTTGTTGCTGATGATACATTACCTATTACAGTAAAATCAAAAACAAATGGGCATGCACCTTTAGCAAGCTTTGCAGTTGCTGCACTTGCAGGCGGTACTCAGGAAGCATCAGTAAATAACTCAAAAATAACAGAACTTTTACCTTCACTTGAAAACAAAGATTTTACTTCAATGTGCGTTCAATCATCAAATGCTGGTGTTCATGATCAAGTTAAACTTCACCTTGAAGCAGCAGAGATTGCAGGTCGTGAAAGAAACGCATGGCTTCCAGCATCTGAAAATCAATCAATATCACAGATCAATGCATCTTATGTTAAACGATTATCTTCACCACTTGTTTCATATTTTGGCCAAGGTATTTCATATGAGGATTATCAAGGAAACGTAAGAACCGAAGCTGATCCTTTCTGGGGAGCTTTGGTAATGATGTGCATGCAAGGTGCTTTACCTGCAGCAGAGGCACTCACAAGAAAACGTCCAGGAATTTTGAATACAACAGAAAACTGGGATCGTGAAAGAGATGTTAATGCAGCAATTAAAGCTGGCGTTGTTGTTGTTGGATTAGGTTCAAACAATCAGCTTCGTGTTGAAAGAAGCATCACTTCATATAGAGATGATAACCTATCATATAACTGCGAAGTTTCTGCACGTGAAAGCATTAATACATGCGTTCGTGAATTAAGAAGTTTCCTCGAAGGCCAACTTGGTTCTCGTATCACATCTGCAACAAAAGATAATCTTAAATCTTTGGCAGAAAGAAGATTGAAAACTATTGAGGATGCAGGAATTATATTCGGTGCAAAAAACATAGAAGTAAGAGTAGCAAACGATACAGCATTCATTGATTTTGACGTAGCACTTATTGAGCCACTCAACTTCATCCGTATCACAGCAAACCTTGTACGAAATTCAGATTTTTAAGATTAAATAGGAGATAAATTAAAATGGCAAACGTAATAACAGGCGCTAAAGCGATAGTTAAAATTGGTGGCCAAGTTGCTGGATATGCAACTGGGGTATCAGTAACAGAAAGTATTCTAAATGGACGTGTTGAATCACTCGGACGCATTGATACTCGTGAAATCACACCAATTGGTCGTGTCGTCACAGCAACATGCAACTTCATTAGAATATTTAAAACAAGTGACGAGAACGGTTTATCAGCTGACGAAGTTGATGAGTCGGGATTAACATACACAGTAGATTCTGTACAAAGCAGCGATGATGAGCGCACAGTATCAGCACTTAATTTTGGTGTTGGCGATCAGAGAGTTGATTTACAGATTTTTGATAGTGCTCCACAAGGTGATTTAGATGGCGACGATGTATTGATTTATACAGTTGTTGATTGCAAACCATCATCACAAAATATTGTTGTGGATCGTGGATCAATGATGGGTGTTCAGGTAACAATGGACGCAAGATTCTTGGTACGCCACGATGGTGCATTATAATATAGGCATATCATTAACGAGGATGCCCTCTGTTTAATCTTAAATTAATATTCACTTAAACATATTTGCCGCAGAAACAAAGCTTACTGCGTTAAATCTGATTATTATTTATGAGGGCCAGCAATTTGTTGGCCTTTTTTTATATAAAAAGTAATTTAGGTGAATACTTATTAATATATACATTATAAAATAAATAAATTCGACATCAAGGAGAGTTGTTATGGATTTAAAGAAGTTAAAAGAAGAAAGTACGAAAGCACAAGAAACAAAACACAAGAGTGTTAAAGATCTGAAAAAGGTTGAAGATAAGAAACAACCAATGGAAGAGAAAAAACTTGAGTTTGCAGAACGTGTTAAAACATATAATATTGAATATCAAGGTGATTCAAAGTTATATAAAGCAAACGTGAAATCAAAAGTAATGGATTCTGACGCAAGAATTTCATTTGAACGCGTATTATCAAACCTTTCAGCTGGTATTAATTTTACAAATATGCCAATGGAAATAAAAAACAGGCATTACTCACTCGCAAGAATTGTTTGCCAACTGGTAGATCCACCAGAATGGCTATTACAAGCAGCTTCTGAAGATATGAGCTTTTGTTACCAGTTAGGAGGCCTTCTCGTAGATCATGAGAACCACTTTTTTTACAACAGTGATTCCGAGGATCAAACATTACAGAACTCAACCAGGTTTCGGATTAGTGAGTGATTACTTACAAAACAATCCATTAAAGCTTCCTTCACAGGCAGCTGAAAATATTACAGATATAGAAAACATTGAAGCGGTACTTATAAACATGAACAAACAACATTTCGATTTACTTTACGATGATTGGGCATTTGATAATCGTCCAAGAAACATCACAGAGAAGAAAGAAATTGTGAAGTTCCGTGCAAAAAGAAGTATTGATTCAATGGGAGATTCAAATCTCAAACACATCGAAGATGCATTCTCATCACTTGGATCAGAAGAAGCTTTAGCAATGTTAAAAGCTTTTGATACAAACATACGAAAGGATTAATCATGCCAAGTAAAGGTTATTCAATGGGCGCAGGATCTGGCCAAACCGGATCAACGATATTTAAACCTCAAGCAGGAGTTGATTATACAAGAATTCCTGTAAATAATGGCCCGAGTTACTCAGACGCAGATGGATTCTTTCCTTTTGGTGAAGGAGCTTATCGTGCAATGACGGGTAATTCAACTGAATTTCCTTCACATGGCATGAATCCTGGGCAAGGTAATCCTAACTCACATTTCTTAGGAAAAGGAGCAGGAGGCGGCGGTGGGATGCCAAACTTTGGTGGATCACCTAACTCAGGTGGCAGTGCAGGTGGAAGTGGATCTCATTTAACACAGGCAGGCACAAAGTTTTCAAAAGGCGCAGATAAATTTGATAGCGCTGTAAATAGATTAGTTAATGCACTTGGTGGAAGCGGAGGAGTTGCTGGTGTAGGTGGAGTAGGTGGCCAAGGAGGAGCCGGGATGGGAGCTGGAGCACCAAGAAATGCTGGCTTTGGTGGCGGTGATCCAGTTGGAATGTTGCAACAAGCAAACTTAATTAATGGCCCATCAGCTCCAGGTAGTTTAGGATTTGGTGGAAGCGGTGGAGGATATGCATCATCACCATTTCAATTAGCAGGAATGGGTCGAGGTTTTGGTGCAAGAGGAGCAGGCGGATTTAATCCTCTCAGATCATTCCAATCTGGCGCAGCTTCAAATCCATTTGCATCTTTCCGAGCTGGCGCGGCTCAAGTATTTACAGATGCTTCAGCACAACTTGATGGTGATTTTGATCCTGTATTAGGCAATGATCCATTTACGCAGATGTATAATTACAGTGGAGGTTTAACAAACTTCACAGCTGATATGATGGCAGGTATCCCAGGTTTAAATCTTGCTGCTGGCCCATCACGTGCTTTAGGTAATATTGTTAGCGGAATTAGAGGCATAATCCCAGGCGTTCCTTCATCAAATGAAGTTGCTAAAACAATGGGATTAATGGGGCATATGGCATCAATGGGCGCAGCTTCTGATGTAACACAATATATGCAAATGGTACCTCACACAGGCACGGTAAATGCTGCACAAGCAAGATCAGTATTACAAAGTGGTGGATCTGCCGCGGCATTTGAATTTGATGCATTTAGAACAATGGGTATGATGGGAATGAATCACAGTGTTTTTGGATCAGATCCAACATCTCATGATCCGTTAAACCCACAAAATATCTCAGGCATAACAAAGATGCTCGCTCCACTTACAGCAATGCAGAAATACTTAGGATTATCTCCAACTTCTGCAACAGGCCAAATAGCAGATGCATTATCAGCACAAGGATTTAAATCTTTCTTTATTGATGCAAATAAAGGTGGATCTATAGGAAGTGGTGGAGCATCGGTAGTACAAGATACACAACAACGAATGAATATTTATCCAAGCAGTGGCCATTCTCAAATGACGGGAACTCCTGGAAACGCAGTAGGTTTATCTGCTCAAGAGTTGATTATGGCACAATATGCAGGATTTACGCCAAGCCAAGTAGGTTCGGCATTTGCTGCACAAGCAGGATCATCAAACTTAGGTTTAATTGGTGCTTTTGGTGGTAGATCAATATTGCAACAAGCAAACTTCTTTGGTTTAACAGGATCCGGTGCTGATAGATATATAAATGCTGTAAGAGGAATGGGTTCTGGATATACACAATTAGGATATGAATTTGGACGTGGGCAAACAGAACAAGTAGGCTCATATACATTTACAGATCATGAAGGAACGAAATTTACAAACCCAACAGGATTTGCTGCAAAAAGAATAGAGAGTGAAATTGCAACATTACAAGAAAGTGGTTTTTCAAACTTTGCACAAGAAAATGCATTTGGTGCGTTTCAACGTATTGATATGAGAATGGGCAAAGGAACATCACGTTTTGGAGCAAGTTTATTCGCAGGAATAAAAGATAAAGTTATTTTCAGCCAATTAGTTGGAAAGCACGGCTTGCGAGGAGGAATGGAAAAAGCAGGCACATTAACTCCTGGGCAAGAAAGAAAAATGTTAGATAATTTATTGGGCCGTGATGTAGGTTATATGCTTACAAGAGGTGCAGGATTAACACATGAAGAAGCTGATGCAACAGGGCAAATGGCAAATCCTGCAGATTTATCTTTGCAACAAAGAGGTTTGCCAAGAATTGATGAAGATGGTAATATAGGCCAAGGCCAATTTAAAGCAAGATCTGCTGTATCAAAACAAAATCTTCAGAGAATGACGGATTTTTACTTTGGTAATACAACAGAAACAGATGCTGATGGAAATCCAAAGAAAGTTTTCCAAGCATTCCAAGTACTTACAGAAACAAATACAGAAATTAAAGCACACTTAGATCGAGGCGTAAAAGTTGAAGGCGTTCCAGAGATGGTTCGTGGTATTCAAAACTTAAGCAGGCATATGGAACATTTCTTAAAGCATATGACGAACAAGAATCTTGGGCCAGTAAATCAAATGAAGGTTGGTGCTCAAACAGGCCCGAATGCTGCAAACCCAACCGGAACAACTGCACCGGTAAGTGGCACACCATCAATGGTGCCATCACCTTTCTAAGGAGAAAAAATAAATGGCAGATACAGAACTTAAAACTCTCTTTGATAAATTACGCGCTGATAGCGCAAAGCATGATAAAGGTTTATCTGTTGGAGAAGTTTCTTCACAAAGAGAATCCGCGACGATGCGCGACATCATTCTTTCGTATGTAAAGAATATAAATAAAATGGTTAATACAGATGTGAAGTATTACATCAACATGTATTATCATGATCTTCCTATTCCTATTCCAATTACGCAGTTTGCGCAAAGTGTGAATATATCAAAATCAATGGTAGGTGGATATGAACAAGCACAATTAACTCTTAAACTTCCAGCTGATTTAGTTTATGCATTATTTATGGATGAAGCAGGATTACCAACAACTGGGCAATATGTAGTTATAAAACGTCCTGCTGATACTGGTAGAGAGAGTTTGCCACGTTCTTTTTCAAATGAATTTATAACAGAATTCTTTGGAATGGTTATTAGCGTTGGCCAACAATTATCAGTTGATCAAGGAAATGGTTTTGTAGGATTTGAAACAGTAGATATTCACTGTGGATGTTGGTTGAGTGCTGCACAGTTAGGCCAATACAGAACATCAGCATATAATATACCTAAAGCAACAATAAAACGTGTTCCGGGAATATCTGAGTTTATGATAGCTGGTAAAGATTGGCGTGATTTCATGCGATCTGAAGTTATTAGTGGTGTAAAAAGCACAAACGTTCAAAAAAGTATTTTGGGATTAGTTAAATCATTAATGTATATGAGGCTTCCTGAATCACTTAAATCAGAACCTAATGATGTATCAGCTTTGATGTATAAATACATGAATGATGTAGGTTATGATAACAAATCGGTGCTTGCTGCATACTTAAAGAACAGTGGCTTTCCGCAATCCGAGATTGATGCTGTTATTAACGGAAACATAAGTGAAATAAATAAAATAGGCACGGTGGATAGAGCAAAACAGGGATCATCTGATGAATCCACAATAACAGGAAATACAAGATTAGGATCTATAATTGGTGTTGCAACATGCAAAGAACATCTTCCTGATGATAGTGTTTATAGGAATTATCTTCCATTTGAGAAAGATCAGCATCTTTTTGCTAATTTATCACGTTTAGAAACACCGTTTTTTAAAGGTGGATCAGTTTGGGATTTAATTAGGCATACATTTTCACCAGATCATGCAATTATTGAGATGTTTCCTGTGTTTATACCTGATATGAGAACAAAAGATTCATCATTTAAACCACCAAACAGTGCAATGACGTCAAGTTTAGGAGGAACGCCAATGATTATGTGGCGTTTTAAGCCACTTCCACCTGAAGTTATTGTACAAAAAGAAGTTTTAAACTCAATATCATCCAATACAGCAAAAATATTAGATGCAATAAGAGCTCCAAAAGAATTTTCATACACAACACAAGCAGAAAAGAATAGAAGATTTCAGTATCCATCATCACCAATATCAAGTGCAACAGATTATGGCCACTTTATTAAGTTAGATAATGTTATATCATTACAAACACAGCTTAATGAAACAAGCAGAGTTAATGCAACATATGTTGAAAACCCAATATTAGATACAGAAGATTTAACATTTACAGGTGGCGTATTAAGCGAACCACAGATTGATGCGTTTGATGCTCTGCGACATGGTTTGAAGATGTATGATATGAATTATCCATTTAAAGATTTATTAAAAGGAGATTCAACTGCAGTTGCTGAATATTTATATTTATTAACGACACAACAACAACGTTATTATGTTGGTGAAATAATGATTAAAGGAGATACTGAATTAATAAATGTTGGCACATGGCTTACAGTTGGTGATGAATTTGCACAACTTGAAGATTCTATTGGAAAAACACAAAAAGAATTCCAAGATAATAAGAGAGGACGTGCAGGTTTTGGTGATACAACAAAAGAAGAAAACAGAATGAAAGGAATGGATGAACGTTCAAAAGTTATTTCTGATGATAGAGAACAAATGATTTTGAACAGCAATGCACATATAAATAGATTTTTAAGATTAGGTTCGTTTATATGTTATGTTGAAGAAGTAATGAAAGCTGTTCAAGTTGATCCAACAACCGGCCACATGACGCAAATGATGAATATCAGATTCACAAGAGGTTCATGGGGAGGATTTTCACAAACTTTACCACCAAATAAAGTTGGAAAGATAGGTAGAATATAATGAAGCCTGTACATTTATATGGAGATCAAATCCATAATACACCTCATACATATATCAGAAGAGCTTTAGTTCTGAAAGTGCGCATAGAAGAGAATTTATTATTTGCAGATATACAAGATAATTTCCTTGGAAATATATATACGGATGTACAAGTAGCAAATTATTACAGCACTGATGGAAGTATTTCAAATTTCCCCCTTTCTGAGGATCAAGAAGTATTATATATATATTCAACAGATGGCAGAAAACCAATAATAATTGGAAGTTTGCCTCACGCTAAATATAATGGATATGTAAATGAATTAACAATTGATCAAAATACTGATTATCCAACAGATCAAATAGCCATATCAGATCATCATACGCAAAACAAAAACAACTTTATGAATATATCTAAGGATAGCGGAATAACAGTTGATGCAGATACAATTAGATTACAAATAGATAAGGTTTTACGTATATCTTCAAATGGTGTTATTGATTCACCTCTTAATGGGCAAAACTTTATTGATATTATATTTCCATATTTACAAGGAATTGAAACAAAATTATTGGCAATGCAAGCATTAAGTGTAGCAAACACTGCTGCATGTACGGCTGCAGCAGCAACAGCTGCTCTTATTGCAGCAAATACATCAACACTTATAACTCCCATACAAGCGCAGGGACAAACCACAGCAGCCACAGCAAGCACAACAGCAGCAGCGGCAGCTGCAGGATTACAAGGAGCAGCAACTGCAGGTTTGCCATCAACTGCTGCAGTTTCAAAAACAGGTGCAATTGCACAAATTAATCAAAAAGTAAAATTACCTCTTTAGAAAGGAACTCATCATGGCCGGTGTAGGAGATTGGTTATCAGAAAATATCTTGGGAAACGACAAACGTTATCCCGGCGCCAGAACAAAAGCAGGTAATTCTGTTGTTGAAGAAGGGATTAATGCACTTGATGGTGCTATAAATTCTGCAATAGGGATTTCACCAGAAAACAATTTCTTAACTGGGCCTTATGGTTTTACCAAACAACCAAGAAAATATTACCTTGAAATAAGAAAAGGTGAGAAGATAATAACTGTTACGGGATTTCCATATGATCCACAATCAATGATCGTATCAAGGCCTAATCCTATTACAGTAACACATACATTTGGTGGCACAGTTCGTGAAGCATCATCAATAAGAATGCATAGAGTTCAATTTGATGGAAGAAGCGGCACCGCGATTCGAAATGGTTTTAATAGAGATGGATATGCTATTTTCAGAACTGGCCAAACAATCTTCAAAGAGTTTGATGATTTCCTGAAAAGATATATAGAAATGTGCAATTCGGATTTTGGCACAAAAGCAATGATGACGACAAATTATCCGGATATGAAACTTCGTGATGATAAACGTGCCAAAAAACTGGAAGATAGAGAAGAAGTTCAATTAATCCTCAGATGTTTGGATGATGATTTACATTTAAAAGTTGAGCCAATAAACTTTGATTACAGAAGAAATGCTCGTGATAACAGGCATGATTATGGTTATACATTAACTTTAGATGCGTATGAATATGCATATGATACAAAACCTTTTAATCCTGTTGCTTCATTAGATAATATAGTTCAAAATGCAGTTGGCCAAATAACTGGTGCAGTTGCAATATTTGATAATGCAGTTCAAACAACAACCCAATATACGCAAACTTTAAAAGGAACAATGCGTTCCTTGCAAAACCCAGCAATTGCAGTAGGTGCAGCTGGTCGAAGTATTGATCAATTAAAATATTCAATAGCAGGATTTTCAAAAGAATCAGAAGCACTTCATAAGGCATATCATACAACAGAATCACCGATGAGAAAATCGATGATAATCATTGATGCAACAACTCCTCAGGCAGCAATTGATCAGCAAGAAATGAGTTCAGTTGAGCCACCAGCTCCAGCATCAATAGAACAAGCAATCATTGATGCATATAATCAAGCACTTCAAATAGAAATATTAGATGCTATTGCAATTGGACGCGGTGGTGTTGCTGCTGAGTATATGAGAAACTTAAGATTAAGATCTGATGATTTAATCCCAGGTGAATTCCTAACAAACGAAGGTAATCTTGGTGGATTAGGAGGATCAACAGTTGATGTTGCACCTGATAATGGCATTCCTGATAATTCAATAGGTTATAGATGCCAACGAAATGAAGATCTTAAGAAAATAGCAAAGAAGTTTTTAGGAAGCCACGATCGTTGGCCTTTGTTAGCTGAATTAAATGGTATGCCAGATTCAAGAAGAAAAGCTGATGGTGGTATATTAGATACAGGTGATATAGTTTTTATACCTTACGATGGTATATTAGGAATCAATTCATTCAATAAAAAAGGTGATATATATTCTGCTGATATTTCAATGCCTTATGATGATATTGTTTTAATCTCTCAGGATGTAAATGATTTTGATTTGGTTGAAGGAATTGAATGTTTGAAACAAGCAGTAAAAAATAAACTCTTAACATTTAAAGGTGAGATGCCTAATTACGAAAACATGGGATTACCCAGATTAACTTTCATAAATGATGTTGATTATACAGCAGCACAAATCAGAGAAGTTCTTATCAAAGATCCACGCGTTGCTGACGTGAATAACATTATTGCTCAAGTTGAGGGAGATGTTGTTCGTATTGGAGTTAATGTTGTTGCCTTAACAGGCGAAAGCTTCAATGTTAAAGTTTAACAAAAAAAAATTAAAAAAACGAATTGTAATATATAATTAAATATAATAAGGAGTAATACGAATGGCTTTTACACCAAGATTACCAACGCAAGTAGAGCGCGACATCTTAGCAAAAATATTAGGGCGTACAAACCTTAATGATGTTAATGTTGGATCAACTCTTCAAACGCTTGTTAATGCATTCGCAACAGAACTTTCTTCAATGGAAGCTCGGATGTTTAATATGCGGAGAAGTTTTGCGATCCAAAACTCATTTGGTTCAGATTTGGACGCACGTGTTAAGGAACTTCCACCTAATGGTATTTCAAGGATAACCTCAACAAATGCATCTGGCGCTGTTTTAAAGATCACCAGATTAGTGTTTGTTGATCCACTAACAATTACGGCACCTGCTATCGTACAAAATCCCACAACAGGAATAAATTACGAAACAACTGAGGATATAATATTCGCTGCAGGTGAGCAAATAAAAGAAAATGTTTTTGTAGTATCAACTTCAGCAGGTGAAGATGGCAATTGTGATAGTGGTAAAATAATAACAGTAATTGATTTTGATATTGCTGAAGATGTAACTGTTACAAACACAAAGCCATTAACAAATGGTGTTGAAGAAGAAACAGATCAATCACTTCAGGCAAGAGCATTAAGATTTATTAAATCATTAAATAGAACCACACCGGATGCTGTTGAGTTTTTAGGAACATCTTTTGTTTCAACAACAAATACAGTTTTTCCTTTTGCAAGTTTATATGAAGATAACGCTCGCCCAGGATATGCTGAATTGGTTGTTGATGATGGAACAGGTTTGCAGGGGCAAGATGTTTTAGGAATGCACATAACAGGTGTAGCACCAAGTGCTGGTTTAAATTACATATCACATGATTTTCCTGCAACAGAAGAATTAACTGTTGATAATATAACAATAAGAACAGATGGTGGTGTGGTTGTTGATATAACAGAAGATGATTTTATATCCATCCCAGAAAGAGGCGTAATTTACTTTAACAATGGAATTATCCTCCAAGATTACACTTATGAGATTACAAATTATAAAGTTTTCAGAGGTGCAATGGCAGAACTTCAAAAAGAAATTGAAGGTAATCCATCATTTGGAAACATATTAACTGGATTCAGATCAGCAGGATGTCGAGTAAGAGTAGTTTATCCTATAGTACAAAATATTGTGTTTGAAGCACGCGTTATAATTGATAACAATTTCAATATAGATGAAACATTGGCAGAAGTTCAAGAGGCAATTCTTGCTTTTGTAAATTCAAGAGATGTTGGGCAAGAACTTCGAGTTGCTGATATGACGAGAGAAATAATGACGACACAAAACATTCTTTCGATTGCTTTCTTCGATGGGCCAGAACCATTGGAAGATACATTCACAGCAAGTGGTAAAGAAGTTATTCGCATTCGCGAAGCAGATATCGAAGTAACAAGCGTATTTTAAGGAGATAATTAATGACGACGTTTAGCGGTAAAGCAACAGTACAAAAAGTAAAATTCCACGAAAACCAGCAATTTGTTCTTGAAGACGCAGCAGCACTTCAGGATCTGTTAGTTAATGGTTATATGGAAAACTTCACAAAAGCAGTATTTGGTGATTATGTTGGTGTATTAACTGGCAACATTGGTATTCAATCAACTGCTGATAATATTTCAAATGGTGTAATTTCAGTATTACCATCAAAGGATATGATTATAAGAGCCAAAACATCACGTTGGGGCCAAGTAGTTACATCTCCTAATGCAACATTTCCTGAGGGTGATGGCATATTTAACTTAGGTTGGAATCAAGGTGATCCTCTGATATTAGTTGCAGCTGATGCATATTACACAGCATTAGAAGCAATGACGACAAATGCATTAGCAGCGTATAATACAGCGAATGGAACATCACTTTCAAAATTCCAATACCTTACAACAGCAGCTGCTGATGATATAACAAACTTCCAAACAACATATTTATTTGGTAAAATTGTACAGGTTGATACAGATGTAGAATCTCGTCAGATATATGATGATTTAAATCAAGCAGCATCTGCACAAAACGTTGCAACAAGAACAGAATATCAAATCGATTTAACGTTTGAACTCAGAGATGGTGATGTTAATCATAACATAGATAACACACAAGAAGAAGGAAAGTTCATGATCGGGCATTCTCGATCATTTAGAACACAAACAGTTGATGGTGTTGAAAGAGTTCATCCATTTACAATGAACGTTTCTGATTATGCAAAAGTACGTGCAGCAAATACAAGAATATATGTTGGTACATCTTCACCCCAAATTGGTGAAAGCATTCAAGGCCAAATACGTCAGTTAGCTGATTATATGGCAGCGATGAATAATGCAGGTTCTTCAGAAACAATAATCCTATCAAATGCAGAAAGAAACAGATCTGTTATTGAAAATGCTTTGCCAGTAAATTCATTGGCAGGTTTAAGAAAACGTATAGGTGAGGTTGAAGCACTCAACGAAGTTACAACAACAATTGATGAACAAACAGATGAAAATTCAACAGATGCAGGTAATGTACCATTTACAAAAAATGAACAATTAATTGCAAGAGCATCTGTAGCATTTAAAGATGGCGCATCACAAGGGCTTCCAAATCGTCAAAGTGGCGGATCAAATATGATTGTTGATACAGGAGAAATTGCGTTATATCCACCAAGAAGATATAATTCAGCTGATACAACAACATACACAGGAATAGGTTATCCTATTAATTCAGGTGAGCCTGATGATGATTCATATTCATTTGGATTTGGCGTGCCTATTGAGAAAGATATTACAATTGGCGGTGTTCCAACTGGTGAAACTTTCTTTGATCGCTTTAATTACATATTCACACCTCAGTTTAACAAAGATGGATATTTTGTTTTGATGCTAAGGCCTGGATTTACTGATGATTATACTGTTACAAATGTAAAAATCAGAACTCAATTAGAAGGCACAGGTTATTCAAACAAAACAGTGCAAACTGTAGATTATAGTGATATGTTTATTGTAATGCCCGGTGGATTACCTAACCAAAGATATGTTTCATCAACAAACCTTTTGGAATTTGGTGATTCACTTTCAAATGATTTCTATAATGGATTTACTCCTGCATTATTTGATGCGCCAGTTTCTGGATTTCAAGGTATTTACGGGATAAATGGCACACCTTCTAAAGATACATTAGGTATAGGAAATCCAAATACATTATTTGATGCTGATCACACAACTGATGGCACAGCACAACAAATTTGGAATGCAGCAAGAGTAGGAATAAAAATCGCAACTCCTCTTTTGACCCCAGCATTACAAACAAGCAGAGTTAATGCTAAGTTTAATATAAATGTAACGGAATACGAAGATATGGTGAATGCACTGCAAGATCAAAATCTGGCATCTGTATTTACTCAACCACCTGCGTTATTCAACGACAATCTTACTGTAACTGGAGTTACGCCGGCTCCCTTCACGCTTATCGTTGAAGTTTATGGAACAAAGAAATAAATAAAGGAATCATCACATGGCAATTAATATAACGTCGATCACATCTGATCAATCGAACAATCAAATAGCACAGGCAGATTTACCTGAAGTTGTTACACTTACATGTGCTGCAACAGATACAAGTAATCCAAGTGCATCTTTAACAAAACATTGGTTTATAATTAATAAACCTGCAACAAGCACAGCAACATTATCAGCTAAAACAGGCAACTCAGTGACGTTTTCTGCTGATGTATGGGGTACATATAGGGTTTTCCTTGTTGTTAAAAATGTAGCAACTGGTGAGCAAAGCACTTCTGATGTATTTAGAGCTCCCGGTGCAAACTTTATTGATATAAGTGTTGTTTCAACAGCACGACAATTAGAGAAGCCTGCTGTATCAGAAAGAGATTGGTACAATAAGCTTTGGAAACTATATGAAGTTGTTGATGGATTGAGCGTTATAAATAATAATGCTTCTGAAACAGTAAAAGGTATTGTTGAGTTAGCAAACATTGGTGAAATGGGCACAGCTGCTGCAACAGGATTAACTGGTGCTTCTCTTTCTATTACACCTTCACAATTAAAATCAACACTTGATTTAAGAAACTCAACACAAACTGCAATGGAAACATCATTTACAAGTAGATGGGTTCATGATGCAGGATTAAGTGATCTAAGTGATATAGGAAACGTTGCAACAACAACTCCAACAAGCGGCCAAGCTCTTGTTTATAACACATCAACTAATGTTTGGGAACCCGGCACAATTTCTGGTGGAAGTGCTTCTTCTGCAGGAAACCAATTTCAGATTCAAATTGCAGATGCATCAAACGGATTTGCTGCTGCTGCTCTTTCTATTGACGCAAGTGGCCATTTAATCCCGGCAACAACAGAAACACATGATATTGGATCAACTTCTTCAAGATTTAGAACTGGATATTTTCAAGCAACTGGTGGATTATTCTTAGGAACATCATCATTAGGCGTTGATTCAAATCAATTAAAGCTTAATGGCACATTTACCATACCTCATTACAGCGGATCACCAACAACAAATCAAATCCTTAAATGGGATGGAAGTGGTTGGGCATTAGATTCTGATGATAGCACAGCAATTCCTGGTTTAACTTCTAATGGAAGCAATCAATTACTTATTGATTCTGCATACGATTTAGATCCTGCATCAACCAGCGTTCATTTAGGTAGTTCTTCAGCAAGGTTTGGAAACGTTTATGCACTTGATGGAAACTTTTCTGATGATGTATCTGTTGGCGATGATTTAACTGTTGTAGGTGAGATTATTATACAGGATTTCGCAACTATAAATGATGGTGGATCTGCTGGTAAAATAAAAATGCTTGCAGGTGATAACTCAAATTCATTGGTTGGTGAGATTAAATTAAATACAGATGAGGTTGTTTGTGAAGCAACAACAGCTTCAACAGCTGCTAAGTTAAGTATTACTGATTCAAGTGGAGATAAATTAACTTTATCAACACAAACAAAACAAAGCTCTGATCATACAATCCTTCTTCCTGCTTCTCCTGCATCTGATAATGATGTTATGATAGCAACAGCTGGATCCTCAAATACAACATCACTTGATTTTGCAAGAGCAACACAAAGAGTTGTTTATTCAACAGGTGGATTAACAAGAACAAATGTTGCAAGTGGATTTAGTGCATCTGCATTAACACATTCAGTTGATTCTCAAGCAGCATTATATTGGTTTAGAAACTGCACAGGAAATTCAATAGAACTTAAGCAAACTCACGTTCATGTTGGATCAATGATGAATGCAACTTTAACATTCTGCCTTGTTACCTGTGATAATGATACTCAAGCTTTAGCAAACACATGGACGAAAGTTGGATCAGAATTTGTATTAACAAACTCAAGTGGCTCAGGCGGAACTTTAGGCCAAGCTGAACATCATGTTAGTACAACTTCAACAGTAGCAAATGGTGAATATATAGGTTTGGTATTAACAAACATTGCAAATACATCACATGCTGATTCAATGATATCTATTCATTTCGAATGTGAAGCAAACTGCCAATTCGTATAATATAGATTACGACGTTAATCCCAGTTGCAATAAAATAAAAAAGGAGTAAAATTCTATGCCATCAAATTTTAATAATTACTATTCGATAACAGATGCAACGTATGCTATTGAAATACCCAGTACAATATCAGCATTGGGGTTTGATCCTAATTTCCCATCAGCTGTGGAAGAAACTGGATCCATCTTTACGGATGAATTTTTAGGATTTGGAAGTGTTGTGCCTCAAAACCTTCCAGAATTAGACGCAACAGAAGCAATAAGAACTGCACAAGATGTAGCAGCACAAAACCTTGGATTTGTAAGAGGCATTCCTGATATTGGTTTTGGTGGTGTAAGTTTTGAAGGTGCAGAATCAGATTTAAATTTTGATGTTGATCCAAACTTCCAAAACATATTAGATGACGTTGATTGGGATGCATTTCCTCGAGGATGGGGAGAACCTGATCCACCCAAAGGCCACACAAGCAGCACAGTTTTTGGTGAATTTAACAAAGGCCAAAAAGATATTTCTGATAATGGTGGCGATGTAGTTGTTATAAACGCTGATTTTAAAAGAGTTTTTAATCAACCTAACTTCCAAGGGCCAATGGGGCCATTCGTTGTAACGCTTGAAAGTGAAACAACAGGAATTAGATATCCTTCATTTAGTGGTATTCCCACACAGAGTTTGCTTTTATATACAACCATAAATCAAGATAAGTTATATTTCTGCACACATCCAATGCCAAAAGGACGTTATCAAGTTAATGTTCAGTTTAGAAATGGCAATGGTTTTTGGGATAGAATATATTTAAACAATGCATTATTGGTTGTGCAAAGAAATAGAAATGATGCAACAATGGGTGTGAGAGCAGCATTACCAAGCTTCTGGAATGCAGGAGAAAGATCTGATAACTTTACTCCACCCGTTCCATATGTAAAAGGAAGTGAAAGTAATAATGCCATAATAACTTCAGCCATTGCAGAAACAACAAACTATATGATCGATTCTGATTATACAGTTACGACAACAGAATTATTTCCGGTTGATATCCCAAACCCAGGCAATTATATAATACAGGTTGAAAGCACAAAAGGTTTTCCACCGTTTGGCCAAGTTAATATTGGTGGTGATGTTTATGATTTTGAAGTTAAAACAGAAACTGCATTGGTTCTTAATGAATATACAACAGGCCAAATAAAGAAAAGGTTGCCAAAAGGCACCAAAGTTAATATAAATCACATGGAATATTCTGAAATAGAGAATATTTATAAGCGACAAAACTTTAATATTCGCAAACCAGGGTTTGAAATGACCGATACAAATTGGCTTGCAGCATTTAGAAGAGTTTATCAAGGTGCATTTAATACACAAGCAACGTTATTCAATTACTTCTTTCATCTTTTCAGAGGAGTTAATGTAAGATTTTGTGCAACTGTTGCAAATGGTAGATTAATGAATGTAATAAATCCTTCATTATATCAGGGAATTTATGATGCATTGCCTTTTGATATACAAGAAAACTTAAAAGTTAATTTAAATACACCTTTAAATACAGCACATGAACGTCGTCCAATGATCGTTTCAAGAGAACCTATATTTGATTTGAATAGAGATGAATTATATTACACAAATGGTATTATAAAATCTGAAGGATTTGGATTTATATTGGAGCCAAATGATAGTGCATACTGGAGAGGCGCATATGGTTATTTAAACCTTAATGAAGATGGACGTCCAGTTGATGAAAACGGTGTTGTTTTGGAAGATATTGATGCTTCTCAAGCAAATGTTACAAATCCAAACTTACGTGAAGTAAGAATTCCACCTGTTGATGAAAATGGTGAGCAGATTATATACTTCTGTGAAATATTACCATGGTTCTGGACGCAAGATAGTGGTGGAAGATTTGAATTAGAATTAGATGATAGTGTATTAAACGTTATATCGAGCATGATTGATATTAACTTCATTGATTTTGATATATTCCTTGATTCAATTGCAAGAAACGAATCAAACGTTGTAAGTGATCTTGGTTTAAATGATTTATTATCCAGTGGTGTTATAGGTAGAATTACAAAAAGAAGCAGAGGTGGGGAATTTGGAACACACGTTGAACCTAATGCTAATCCTGCCTTGGTTGATATAGACGTTTCAAATAACTTTATATTAGATCCAACGGAGTAATGATGAACAAGGAAAAAAAAGTGCTTTCACCAATGCAAAGCAAAAAGTTTTTGGCTTATCTTTTCGCTGATATAGGCTGGAAAGCTATTATTTTATATCAGTTAATGCACCTTAAAGGAAAATTGGAGTTAAATGAACTCACATTCCTTATAACAACTGTTATTACAGCAGGTGTAATACAAATCGGGTATATTTTAGGGCAAAACAGCCTTGATAAATACCTAAGTTCAGCTGTGGAGATATTTGATAGGGACGAAAAGCCTCCTAAAAAAGAGGATTAAAATGATTTTTGATGAAACAACGGTTTGTGGATTATGCAAAGAAGCTCAATGCATTTGTACTATTTATAAATGCCCTTGTGGAAAGCTTGAAACAAATTGTAAATGGCCGCTTGATGATAAATGCCCCTGTAGAATATGTGATGAATTAGCAATAAACTGTTCTTGCCATAAACCTTTGGAGGAGGAACAATGAAAAAGTTTTTATTATGGTTATCTATCGTTGTGATATATAGCTATATCAATTTAATACAAATATTCCCTTCATGGGCGCAAAGTTATGAATGTGATAACAATTTTGAAGATTGTGGCACACCAGAACAAAGCGGTGGCGGTGGAGGAGGAGGATCTGTTTTAATAGCAAACACCGATTTAGGTGATAGTTATCAACATGCAGATGATTATGATGATGATGGCGTTGAAGATCCATCTGATAATTGTATGAGGTATCCCAATCCACAGCAATTAGATCGTGATGGTGATGGGATAGGTGATGCATGCGATAATTGTATGGATTTACATAACATATATCAGGACGATGCAGATGGAGATGGATGGGGTGATTTCTGTGATGACGACATTGATGGTGATCAGATTGAAAACGTCGTTGATGAATGCCCATATATGTATGGTAATTCGTTTTGCTTCGAAGAAATAAACAGAGAGCATCCTCGTGATTCTGATCAATACATTCAACCAGTTTGGAAGAGTGATAAATTAGAAAACCATACAAATGATCTTGATGAATCCGGAGATGGTTGTAATCAAGCATATAATAAGAAAAAAGGCTCATGGATTTGGTGGGCGTTTTTTGGATGGGTTTGTTATTTATTTTCAAGATGGGAAAACATACATAAAAAGGATTAAAAAATGAATTTGCCAGATGATAATATTGTAGAAGCTGATATAGCTATTGTTTTGACCGATATTATTGGAAGCACAGCATTTGTGCAAAGAAATGGCAAACATGCTGCAGCAAAATGGTTTTCTGCACATGATAAACTTGTAATGAGTTTAATAACAAAACACGGTGGGCAGTGGTTGGATAATTCAGATGGAACTTTAATGTATTTTGGTAATGTGCCAGATGCTATTGCTTTTGGATTTGCATATAAAAAGTTTTTAAGAAAGAAAAAGTTTCCATTTAGGAGTAGGATTGGCATTCACTGGGATAGTATGCTCATTGTAAAAACAGAACAGAGTTTAGTTTCCGGTGGAGCAAAGAGATTAGCCATCGAAGGTATTGGAAAAAATATTGCTGCAAGAACAATGAGCCTTTGTGGCCCTGAACAAATATTACTTTCACATACAGCATATACAATATTTAAACAATACGGGCATCGAAATCCATTTATACCTAAAAAAGCATTATCAGCACTTGTAGGTTTATATAAATTTAAAGGTGTTGCAGAACCTGAGCGTATTTATGCTATAGGTTTAATAACAGAACAAATGCAACCGCCTAAAGATAGTGAAAAAGCAAAGCGAATTGGTGGCGCAAAGAAAATAAAAACAAGAATGAAACATAAACGATGGAGTGAGATCTTCTTTTATTTTTATTGGAGGATTGGATTCATTGCTTTTTGTTATTGGATCTGGGTTTTCTGGCCATTATTAACATCTTCACAGATGAAAAGCAGTTGGAATATTGATTATTGGTTTTTACGTCCGTTTGAGGCGATAGATTATTTAATATGTTTTATCAAGGATAACATAAAATGAAAAACAGCAGCATTCTGGAAATCTTCTGGATAACGTTTTTATTAGGAGTTATATTAACACAACTTTATTTTACACATAAAGAGTTAGGAGATCCAAGTGGTATCGAAAAAGCCAGAAGAATGTAAAAAAGAAGTAGCGCAAGAAAAAAGAGAAACACGTGGTTGGATATTTGCTGTTGTGTTTCTCTTTATTATTATAATGTTGATTATATTTCTTGCTTACGTAGATTTTAAGGAAAGCAATAGGGACGTTCTTGTTGGTTTGTTTGGTGTATTATTTGGTAATATTCCTCACATGATAACGATAGCAAGTGGTAGGAGCCCTGAAGAATTGGATGATTTAAAAGATAAACTTGGATCGGCAAATGCAGATCGTCAAGCACTTATCTCAAGATTACGTGATTCACAAATACAACTTCAGCTTGCAAGGCAACAAATATTTGAGTTGCAAAATGCTGTAATTGAAGAACTTTCTATGTTTAGAGGAAAGAAACCAATTAAAAGTTTGCATGAGAATGATGTAATATTGCCTGATTTGGTTGATGAGTGGTCGCCAAAAAAATAAATAAACAAAAGATGTTTATAATATATAATAAATGAATCAATAAATCGTTGAAAGGATTTAAAAATGAAAAAACTATTACTCGTACTATTTATGCTCTTCCCATTTACAGCATGTGAGAAGGAAGAGAAAGAACAAAAAGAGCCTGTCGTCCGTGAGGAAATGGATGCACAGCCTTGTGTAGAAGAAGAGGAAGGTGATATGGGCCTGGAGGGTGGCATGGAAATGGAAGAAGGCGGAGAACAAGCTGGTGTAGAAGAAGAAGATATGGCTGGCGACCAAGATGTATCTGGTGGTGAAGAGGATGAGCCTGAGTTACCAGTTGCTGGTGAAATGATGCCTGAGGAAATGCCTGAGGAAGGTGGTCAAATGGATGAGGAGGAAGATCCGGGCGAATAAACTTTTCCATAAAAAAACGTCCTCTGTTATATAGTTATTAATATAAGGAGGACGTTATGAATAAAAACTTATTTATCTTACCTAATGGCGACAAAGCCAAAATATATAGGAAAATCAGTAATATAAGAACCGCACAGGGTTCAGTAAAAACGTTATACGTTCTCTTTCTTTTGAAAGATAATTCTTGCGTTATACATCTGGATTAGCTGCGGTTTTTTTATGCGCAAGTTTTGCATTATAAACTTCAACAGTAATATCTTTTTTATATTCCACAAGATCATCAATCATCAGTTGAAGATTCATTGTATTTTCCAATGTTTTCTCTTCCGTTGCAATAATCTGTGATAAAACATGCTGTTGAAATTGGCTGCTTTGTCGTAAAAAATAAATTGTTAGAAACAAAGAAACGAGTGATAGCAACGAAAGTGCTGATAGTATAATTGTAATCATTTGAAGATCTCCTAATGGTAAGTTATCTTATCTTTTTCATTAAGCCAACGGTGAGCAAAATCTTTATCACGAGATGTTGGAGATGTTTCGTCAGCAAACTTAAATTTATCGCTATGGAAATCATCAATAAACTGCCAAACTTCCTTGTGGTTTAAAACAGCAGTTGTTTTTTCAAGGTTCTTTTGAACTTGAGCAGTAAGTATATCATTTTCATCCAATGATTTTTTCAATTGTTCTGCACAGTTAAATAGATTTATACAATCTTGATTGTTTGCAGCAAAGATAATGAAATCCATCATTGTTTTAGGTTTTGCAAATTCTTCACCATGCAATTCAGTATCCTGAGGAATATCCACAATCAAATTACCATCTTCAGTAAGATGTATAGAACCCCAAATAGGTTTCTCATTTATTTTATCACTCATTACCACTTACCAATCCATGAAAAATCTGATTCACCAACTGATCCTTTAACGAAATGAACAACATTTACAAAATCTGATGGAAATGAAACATCTTGTAGTTTCTTTTTCTTTGCATCATACTTCTCAATTGCACCAACAATTTCTTCAAGTTTTTCCATGTAATATTTACGTTCTGCATCACTTGCAATCTTCATAATCTCTCCTTAGTGTTATTAATTATTATATGTTTTATTTTTTGTTTGTTTAATTATATTTTGGATCACGACGTTGATCCCTGTTTGATGTTTTTCATTTACTTGATAGTTTATATAAACAATGCACACCATGTTTGTAGAGTTAAATCCTCGTATCTGTAATAATCATAAATCATATCATTCTCTCCAATTTCTGTAATAGATCTTCGTGTGTTTCAAAACAAGGTGAAGCACGTTCTTTGTTGTAAAATTTAAAAGCTTTATCTTTGTTGATAAATCCACAAACTTCATATGTATTTCTATTAAGTTTCTTTACCAAACAATAAATATCAGAAGCATATTTTTTTCTATGCCTTGGGATTAATAAATGTGCATGAAACAATGTTTTAGTTGTTTTAACTTCAAGAGAATGTTTATTTCCATTCTTATCCTCAAAAACAAAATCCCATTTATCATCTTTTGATTTTCTGCTTTGAACATCTCTTGTTGAATCATCAAGAATTTTATAATTATATTTTTCTAAAAACTTCTTGATTACCCACTCACCTGATAAACCTAAAACATCACGTTTGTGTGTTTTTGGTGCAGGTTTATTTCCCCAAGAGTATTGCCTTGAGTTCTTCTTTGCATTTTCAAATCTTTGTTTTGCTAAAGAATCAATTTCTTTAAGCTCTGATGTCGTAAGATTTATTAGTAATCTCATATTCTTAAATAACTTTCTGATACTGTAGAAATTAGTATCTTATATACTGAAATATAATAACTATTGTTATTTCTTAATATTAAGTATGTAGTTACTTTAGTTTTTATATAAATTAATTTAAATTATTTTATTTAATCTGAAAATGTATTTAAGTTATTTAAGTTAAACTTTAAGTTATTTAAGTTAATTGTTTATATTAAGTTGTTTTAAGTTGAGGTACGAAACTTAAATAAAATCTTAATTAGTATTAATAACTTCTGATGATGAATTTAAGTTGAGTGTAACGAAATCTTAAATGAAGAAGAAGAAGGGATATAGGGTAGTAGAAGAAGTAGGTGGCCGGGCGCGTACGCGTAGGGAAGCAACTTTTCAATCTCTCTTCAAAACCCTTATGTTTTATATAATAACAAATTTACAATGCAATTTACAAAATAAAAAAATAAATAGTTAAAATACTATATTTCAGTATATAATTACTTGATGAAAGGAATTGAAATATGTTTGAGTTAGTAAATAAAAACAAAGAGTATGTTAAACAACTTCAGGAAGAAATTGGAGTGCATGCTGACGGAATATTTGGCAAGGGATCTTTGAAAGCTGCGGAGGAATATTATGGTGGCCCAGTAATTGCACATATGGGTAAAATTGTACCAATCCCAGGAGCATCATATGTTGTTGATCACAAACATTCATTATGGCAGCTGCCAGATGGCACCAGAAATCATCGAATGCGTAAAGGTGATGCTTCATCCATATGCGTTCATTGGGGTGGCTTAAACGTAAAACATTGTTATATGGTGTTTTTTGGTGCAAAGGATCGTCATGTATCTTCACACTTTGGAATTGGATGGGATCCAGTTGAAGAAAGATATGAAATTGATCAATGGCTTGATACTGGTGTAGTTGCATATCATGCAGGAAAGTTTAATGGTTATTCAATAGGGATTGATATTACACAACATCCATCACCTAAATACCTCAAACATACACAAAAGTTTTATCCTGATGCACAAGTAATACCCAATCCTTCAGGGAGAGGCCCAAGTGAATGTGTTGATTTAGATCCAGAAATTGCAAGAATCGCATCTGAGTTTATTGAGGATTTAAGAAAGATTGCAGAATTGGATCATAAACCTAAATGTTTGGATGAAGAAGTATATTCTGTAAAAGATGCATCAAAGTTTTCCGTTGTTGGGCATCACAATTTAAGTAAAAATAAATGGGATTGTGCTCCTTGGATGGAAGAATTATATGGAAATTAACACTTGAGCCAGCACCATCAAAAAAAAGTTAAAAATAAATAGTCAATGAAAATCAACACTTAACAAAAAAATATAAAATAATTGTAAAAAAATTTAACAGTTTGCTCCACTCCCTTATAGTTAGTAGTGTTAGGCAAAAAAACAAAACCTAACAACAGCCTCAAAAACACACAAAAACAAACTAAGCTTAAAAGGAGCAATAAATTATGTGTAACAATACTTTCGTTAAAACAGAAAAACAATTCCAAGATGTAGTTGAACTAATGGGCGACCTCAATCCTGATCATACACCAGAAGAAGTGCTTGTGATGGCAACCAATTATACAGTTTATTTCAACAGTGATAGATCAAACCGTGTATCACATACAGATGTTACAACACCTTGCCAATTTCATTTAAAAGAAGATGGAACTCCATTTTCAATTGGCGCACAAAAAGCACAAGCCAGAAGAAATCTTGAGGCACATGTTGGAATGGCAAAACCTTTTGGAGCAAGATGGCATGTTGCACATCTTTGTGAAAACTGCAGCAGTGCAAAACAAATCTGTGTTAATCCAGAACATCTTTATTTCGCAACTCCAAAAGAGAATCACCATGATGTTGATCGTTTAGGTAATCCAACAGGTGCTTTAAAATCTGCTGTAACTAATAAGGCAAATAAAACTGGATGTTTTCATAATCCAAAAGTTCGTCATAAAGCACAAAAGCTTGGTGGTATTGCTGGATCAAGATCTCAAATGAAATCTGGGAATCACAATACAATGAAGAAAGATAAAACATGCAAATACTGTTTCTCACAACATTCAGCATTCCACATCAATCAACATGAAGCAAGATGTGCAAAGAAAAGAGGATTAGTATCTCATATGCCAAGAGCAACAAGAACAAATCCTAATCCGGAAATGATTTACTTTCCAGAAAATTTGTTAGCTTCATAATTCAATGATAATAACTCTCTTGGGTTCTGGAGTTAAATCTTCAGCAACTCTATCCTCATAATGAGGCACAGGAAGTTCAAGGAAAGGTCGTTCAAATTCCTTCTCTTGTTCTTCCTTTTTTTTTATATATTCAATAACAAGTTCATCGTACATAACAAACCTCCTTATATATACCTATAAGCAGAAAAAGAAAAAAGGGAAAATAATTATGATTTTAGCATTAGATATTTCAACAACAACAATTGGTGTTGCTCTGATAAATAACGGCAAAGTAAGTTCAATAAACTATATCAGTTTGAAGAAAACAAAAGATTTGATTGATAAAATTCAGGAAACAAGTGATTGGTTTGATAATGATCCAACATTTCAAAAAGTAAAATATAAAATTAAAGAAGTTCGTATCGAACAGTTTTTACAATCATTTAGAAAAGGCATGAGTTCTGCTGCAACAATTACAAAGTTGGCAGGATTTAATACAGCAGTTCAATACTTGATGTACGTTAAACTTTCTTTGCGTCCCAATATGATTGCCAGTAATGTTGCAAGGAAATCAATAGGGATTAAACTGGATAAACAGAAAGATACAAAAGAACAAATCTGTGAATTCGTTCATCAGCATTATTATCCACTCCCAAGAAAGATTCTTAAAGGTGGCCCAAGGAAAGGGCAAGAAACATGGGCAGATCATGCAAATGATATTGCAGATGCCATTGTTATAGGTTTAAGTTAAATCCAAGTTAAATCAACTTAAATAACTTAAATAACTTAATTCAAAACCCTCCCATCCAATCCAAAGATTTTAGTTTTAATAGCTTCTTGATCCATCATTACAACTTCTTCCTCTTCTCTGGGAATTGCAAGCATAACCAAAAGTTCAGCTTGTTTAGTATTAACACACCATCTTGAATCTGATAACTCACCTTTCTCATCTCTATTTTCCCAGAATATATCATTTAAGTGGTGTGCAATATCAGGAACATGTCGCAACATCTTTGTAATTGCTTCCTGATGATCTTCATTTAGTTCATCCCAACGTTTTGCAAAAAAAGTATGTATTTTTTTTAAGTATAAAAGATAACCTTCACCCAAAGCAATTTTACCGTTTTGAGTGATCTTCTTTATCTCTTTATTAATCTCTTTCTCCGCCTCGCGTCTTTTTAATCGATTTATCTTCTTAGCAAAGTTATTACTCATTTCACTTTTTCTCCTATTTAAATCATAATGTGAAAAATATTTTATTTTTATTTTATAAAATATAAAACTTCTTTAATATATATAATCATAATAAGCAAATTTATTATATTTTTTATCGAAAGGAAAAATAAATGCTCAACATACAATATCTTAAAAATAGAATGAATGATATCCAACAACCCAAAGAAGTTGAAAAGGAAATTAAATATGTTAATTTTGAAGAAGGCAAAACATATAAGGTAAGATTTTTACCAATGGAAAACGGAAGTTTCTGTAATGAGTATTGGTTGTATTACGGAATCGCAAAGCAGTTTTTTAAATGCACACATAAATTAAATAAGCCAGATCCAATTCATGAAGAGTTTTTAAAGATACAACAAGATCCCGGATTAAGTAATAACTGGAATTATTGTAAGCCATTCAAACCAAAGCTTCGTTGTGCTGCACCTGTAATTGTAAGAGGTGAAGAACATAAAGGAGTGCAAGTATTTACATTCAATGAAAAGATTTATGGAGATTTAATCTCAATCTTTATCCATGAAAAGTATCAAAACGCTGTTGATCCTGTAAATGGATTTGATATTATTGTTAAAGCATATAAGAAAGATAAGTGGCTTCGTTTTGATATAAAGGGTGATGAATGGAGCACACAACTTAATATGGATATTTCAGCATTAACAGATGATTTCCCTGATTTGGATAAGATCTATACTGAATATGATTATGACAGAATGAATGAATATTTAAGGGCATACAATAACCTTAATAAGCCACAACAGTTCAAAACAGAGCAATCTGGTGATCAAACTCCACCATGGAAATCATCTTGGAATCAAAATCAACCAGCATGGCAGCCAAATCAGTATAATGAGCAAGAAAAAGTAAAACCTTTTTAAGTTTTTTGTAATAAAAGTAAAAAAATAATATATTAAAATAAAATAGGAGATAACAAATTATGCAAAATGCAACAGAAATGTGGAGAAAAATTGGATTATCTAATAAGTTTTCACCAGGCAACTTTGTAAGAAGAAAAGAAGTTAAATCAATATTAGGAGAAGAGGATTGGAAGAAAGAAGATTCTGAGTTTTATTTCTCTGATATGGCCTATAATCTATATTTGGATTGGGCAGCTCAAGAAGATGAAAAGAAAGAGCCAAAAGAAGAGATCGTTAAATCTGAAGTTAATGATTTATTTCTTATGATGTGTGATAAAATCGGTGAAACAAATGCAATTGAATATGCAAACAAATTGCTGAAGTGGTTTATTGTTGATAAGAGTTATCATACATTATCTATTGAATTCAAAACAAAACACCCATTAAAATATGCAACAGGAAACCTTGAGAAATGCATTAAAATATATTTTCAGGTAATAATGGCGCATGTTGATTTGAGTGGCCAGCTTCATAGAAATGAAATAAGAAACCTTTGCCAAGATCTTCACAAAACATTTAACTCTTTATGGGTATCAAACTTTCATGATAATAAATGTTTTAAGATTGGAAATGAATTATATGTTGCTGGAAACACAAATCGTTTGAAGAAAGTTATAGTGGGGTAAAATAATGATCAGTTTTGATGATGAAAAAAATGAGGTGCAAAAATACGTATCTCAAATAGAAGAGATCGTTGTGCTAATGAAATCTTTGGAACGTTTATATTCAAAGGGAACTTCAAGATTATTGAGATCCAGAATTAGAAAGCTTAAGCAATCAATTGTTGATGTTCAAAAATCTTGCCTGCAAAAAGATAAAGAATATATAGAATCATTACCGCCAGAAGAGAGATTTAAAAAAGGTCGTAAGAAAGGCCAAAAAAACGGATTTGCAAATCCAAAGGAGTAAATAATTATGGACCCGTATTCAAATCTTGCATTAAGCTTTTTAAAAGATGCAAAAAATCAAAGAATGATAATCCTCGTTTTAAGTGGATTAATCGCATTTGCCTTAGGTTATAACGCCAAACATTGCCCACCAAAGAATGAAGTATGTTTTCAGGAAATGAAAGCAAGAGATAAATACTTTGCAAACTGGAATAAATGTAAGGAAGATAAAACAAAAGAATTAAATGCTCAAAGAGATAAATCTGATAAAGAATGCAAAGTAAAGATCCAAAAAGAAATAGATAAACATGAAGCAGAATCTCAAATTGTGGATTGTGAAAAAGCCAGTGCATTATATAAACAATGCAAGAGAAGGAAGTTAATAAGATGAACCACATAATAGCTCTGTTGTTATCAACAGTAATGTTCTGTAATATTGCATTAGCAAAACCTTGGAAATTAACAGAGAAGCATTTAAAGCCTATTAATCCTATAATGATTGCACAATTAGGTAAAACAGTGCCATATACAGGAGATTCACAATCACCATCTGTATTTAAATGGGAACCTGAACTTATGCCTGAGGTTGATCTTGGTGAGATTAAATTGCAAGTATGGTTTTTAAACGATCATGTTCCTGCACCAATTGCTGGCTATTTACTTACAGAGAATGATTGGAAAAGTGTTCGCAGAATCATTAAATCTGTTGATGGTGAATTACAAGCAGCAAAAGATAAAGAAAGAAAGATTTGCGCTGATGCTGCTGCAATTGCTGCTCAACAATGTAAGGATTTAAATGAGCAGTTAATACAACAATTGGAAGATGCTAAAACATTAAAGGCATCAAATGAAAAGTTAATTGATTCAAAAGATGATCAGTTGTTTTGGCTCAAAATTGGTTTAGGTGTTTCTGTTGGTATCACAACTGGAACCTTTATTTATCATGGGGTAAAATAATGGCCAAAAAAAAAGTAAAAGTTGAAGCAACTGGATTAAAACATTTTTCTAATAATGATGTAAAACATAAGTTAAGCAAAATTACTGATGAAGATGTTGAGTTAATAACTAATCCTGAGGAAGATTTGTTTGAAAGTGGTCGTCAAACCCATCAAAGTTTTTCTCTGGTTTCTGATCTTGATCTTCCTGTTCAAACCAAAGGCCCTTTTTCTCCAATTGATAGGAGTAGATGGATTATTGTTGTTGAGAATTGTTTGATAAGAGGTGTTAAATCTGCACAGAAAATAGCTAAACTAACATCACTTTCAGTTCCAACAACATCAACATTCATTAAAGAAATAAAAGCTAAATGGGAATCAGATCTTACAATCCCAGAAGTTAATATAAGAAGAGAAAAACTGTATAATGAAAATGAAGCTATCTCACAATTTTGTTGGAGTAAAATACAACAAGATCCAGATGGAAAAAATGTTATACCCTTTTTAAAGTTAATAGGAGAAAGTTCAACAAGAAGAGCAAGATTGGTTGGCGCTGAAGTGGTGAGTTTAAATGTTGAAAAAGCAAATTCAATGAGATTAACTCAAGATGAGATGCAGGAACATGCTGCAAAATTATTAGAGGTTAAACCCTCAGATCTTAAACAATTAGGTGATGCATTAGCATTAGAATTATCAGGAGGAGATTCAACTGATGAGTGATAAAGAAAAGATAATAGTATTAGATACTTCCGTTATTCTCTATGATAGAAACGCAATCCATAATTTAGGCAACAATAACATATACTTGCCTTTGGTTGTATTAGAGGAGTTGGATAGGAAGAAAACAGCAGAAGGTGTATTAGGAGAAAACGCCAGATACATTAACAGATTATTGGATGGTTGTCGCAGTGAAGGTAATTTAGCAGAAGGCGTTCCTTTTGGTGAAGCATCATTAACAATCATTAAAGATTTTTGCAAAGATACAATGATAACTCTTGAAGAAAGAACAAATGATCATAAAATTCTTGCAACTTGTGCTTGGTTAAAACAATCAAAGCCACAAGCAAGAGTTCGTTTGGTATCAAAGGATATAAACCTTCGAGTTAAATCTGATGCATTAGGAATTGAAGCAGGAGATTATTATACAGATTATGAAGATGTTGATGCAGAATTAACTGGTTGGAAGGAGATAAAGGTTTCCAAACAAACCATTGATAAACTATATAAAGATCAAGAAATGGATCTGAATAAAAAATGGGGATTATCTGAGAACCAATTTGCTGTATTAAAATGTGGCCAAGCATCTGCATTGGTATGGTTATTTGCTGATAAGGTAAGATTGCTGTTTTCTCCAGAAGAAATAAAAAAAGAAACTGGATCAACACCTAAAAACAAAGAACAACTATTTGCATTATCAGCAATGATTACAGAAGCTATTCCTTTGGTATCATTATCAGGTATCCCAGGAAGTGGTAAAACATATTTGGCATTAATGGCTGCATTATCTGAGTTAAACAATGGCAATTATGAGAGGATTATATATACAAGGCCTATCGCAACTGTAGATAAAGGAATTGGTTTTCTTCCTGGAACTTTGGAAGAGAAGTTTGATCCATTCTTGGCACCATTATCTGATAACTTTCAGAATGCTTTTGGAAACTTAGATTATTTTCACCTTTTGAGAGAGAAAAAGAAAATAGATATTGCACCCATTTCATTTATCAGAGGTAGATCTTTAAAGGATTGCTTTATAATTGTTGATGAAGCACAAAATGCAACAAAACATGAACTTAAAACAATCATTACAAGAGTTGCAGAAGGCAGTAAAATAGTTTTAATTGGTGATACCAAACAAATAGATACTCAATATCTTGATGAAAGATCAAATGGTTTAACAATCATTGCAGATAAATTCAAAGGAAGTAAATTGGCAGCTCATGTTCATTTTACAAAGGGATATCGTTCTCCTCTTGCAACAGAAGCAGATTCATTAATCGAGTAGAATGAAATATTTATTGCTGATATATATAAGTTATATATTTTTATTGCTTTCTTGTGGAGAAGATACTCATCAAAGAGATATTGTTGATATAAGGATTTCAAAAGATAAACTTGATTTAAGTGCATATACAGAATGTATTTATCCAGTAACAGCAATTGAACACAACCTAAACTATCAGATCAGAAGAGTTATATGCCAATATAATACTGAGGCATTAACAACATTGGAAACAGTTTATACAGATTCTGAACCACAAAATGAAATTAAGCATAAAAAAATATTTAAATGGTTTCGCAATCAATTGATTATTGATTATTATGATTATAAAGATGGAGTTGAAATGAAAACAACATCAATAATATTAAATTTTTAAGGAGTATTGTAATGAAAACTGCGGATATTGTGGTATCTTGTATATCATTTTTTTATTTTGCATGCTTTTGCACACACTTTTTTTATTAAAAAAGCAAAATAATTTTACAAAATAGGCAAGTAAGCATATAATTAAAGATGTAAGAACTATAAGTTGTTTGATGAGTTGTTTTCTCATTAGTTTTCCTTTTTGGAATGTGTTTTTCTTTCGTGTTGTTTAGTGTTATGTTGCCAACTATAGTTTTTATACTAAAAGATCTCTTCGGAGATTTTTTTTTGGAAGCAAATCGTTGGATTTACCATTACTTCAAACAAATAAAACAAAATAAATGAAAAAAAGTTTTATATTTACTCAAGTTCTGTTATAATTAAGAGTAGAACATGCAAAAGAACTCAATTAAATTAAGGAGAAGATGATGAGTAAATTAAGTTTTGAAGATTTAGAAGAAACAATTGCTGTAGATAAGAAATCAATGGAAGAAGAATTGTTTGCAGAAACAGATGATAGTATTCCATTACTCAGTGATACAGTTGTTGTATTAAACAAAACATTTACTCAACCTCAAGATGAATTAGCTTGGGATATTTGGGATTCAATCCCTAATGAGTTTCTTTGGAACGGATCAATGAAAAGCAGAAATGGCCTGAAATATATACTTGAACAAAAAGGTATCTCCTTAAATGATCCTCAGGTTGCACAAGAATGCAAAGATAAAATATTGGAAGAAGCAGGAAAGGCAGCATTAACAGTTGATGATGCTATTTTTGATGATTTACTATCAATGAAATCTGATAATGAGGTTGCTGCTGTTTCACAAGAAGAATTCACACAACATGTTTCATCAAAACCTCCCCAAGAAGATAACACACTTCAATTGATGCAGCAACAGATGGATAAAATGCAAAACATCATTACACAACTATCAGAACGTGTTGTTATATTGGAAGAAGAAAACAAACTCTTAAACCAAATCAAAGAAGCACTCAATGAATCAGCTGCTAAATCTGAATCTTTAATTAAATCAACCCCAGAACAACAAACAAAAACAGCAGATCTCTCTCCAATAGAAATCATCAACACTTATACAACACCAAAGGAAGATACTCCACCAAAGAAAAGGAAACGTGGTCGCCCTGCAGGTTATAAAACATCCAATGCAACAAAAGAAAAACAACGCAAAGCAAGATTACTAAAATTAGAAAAACAAAAACGCAACCCCATCAATGAAACAGAACATAAACACAGAGATATGCAGTTTAACGTCTGTTTGAATTAAACACAAAACACCATAAAACATATTCACTCAACAAGAAAGTAAAACAGAAGTATATCCTCATAACTCTTTTAAAACTATGCATGCAGAAACATATAAAATTCAAATTTACAAATGAACTTCACCGCAAAAGAAAAAAGCGGTTAAAAATAGAAACAACAAAAAACGCACACATATACATTTCAGCTATACCTGAAAGGAAAGCGCATATATCCACTCATTAAACAATTCATATGCTCACATACATTCATATTCATATAACATATACAGAGAAAAGAACACAAAAAAAGCCAACACAAAATGCTGGCTTCTGGCTCCCTGCTCTCTCACCCTCCCAGGAACAGTTCAAAACTGCTTTATGTTTTTCAAAAAAGATACCCTTGTAAAGTTCAAAAAATAGCCCTTTCTCTTCTTTAGAAGAGAACAGCACTTTCACACTTATATTTATATTGAGATCTTTTTACAACTTTATTTTTATATTTTAATTAAATAAAATAAACATATGTTGCATATTTACTATAGTATAGATATAGGAGTTAATTATATGAAAACAAAAAGAAAAAGCGTAAAAGCAAACAGATCGTTAAAGAAATATCGGGGAGAAGCGTATCATCCATCTGAAAGGTTGGTGACGTATGAAGAAGTTACAAAACAGTGGAATGAAAGTGAAAATCAGAGTGTGTCGCGAAATACAGTTTGCTTGTGGTATAACAACGCGATGTACAAGTTGGCTGAAAATATAATGAGGGATCGGGGAATCACTGCGAGTAAGGAGGAGATAGTAATGGTGAGCAGATCAATTGAGTTTCAAACAAGCATACGCGAAATCATGGAAGAAAAAGATAGGGATATATTGCTGGAAAAACTCAGAATTGATGCACACGAAGAAAAAAGTTCGGTGTAATAATTATAATAACTTAACTGAGCTTCGTCCCGGGGAGAACGCGAAAAAACTCAAACTGATTTACACGCGTGAGCGAGGGCGGAGAGAGTTCTTATTTTATATCTGATTTTGATACGGCGTTTGTTCTGTTTTGCACCAAACATAATCCCAAGGATATTGATGGGGAGTTTAAGAAGCATTTCACTGCAGCTAAATCTGTTATATTCGTTGATCATATTGAAATTGGAGAGAGCAGTATTAAAAGGCCTATCCATAAATTCTTCAACAATATTATAAATCATAAATTCAATGAGGGATTCCTTGCTTACAGCTTTGTTTCTCTGCGCGAAATGCCTTGTAAGTTCTGAAAACAGCCCACGACATATAGTGGTTCCTGGGTTATCGACTTCTATAAGTATTTCAGTATGGATCCAATCCAAAAATTCTGTTAATTCATTATCTTTTAAGTACATGGGTGAGCTCCTTTCCACCTTCTTATTATATAATTATATATGTCGATGTTTAATTTTCCTGCTAAGCTAACACAAAAAACCCAAAATTACTTCCATATGCACACGCGAAGATCAAAAGTATCAAAAAAATAAAAGGTAATAATTATCAGCACATAACTGAGGGCGATCCCGGGGAGAATTCAAAAAAAAACGGATCTTCTGAGGAGCGATAAAGCTAACTCAAAAAACCCGAATATATAATTTGCTTTTTATTACGCGATGCGATATGCAAAGTAACAAGCTAACTTAAAAAACCCGTAAATAACACCTAACTTCTTTTACGCGATACGATAGATCAAACAGAATCCTCTGCTGCTATTCCCTGTGGCATTGATCCCCATTCCCATCCTTCATTCCTATATTTTTCCCAATCACATGGTGAGATCATCTTTGTTCGGATTCCATTATTCATGTTTATTTTCTTTGCTTTAAAAAACCATCCATCAGCAAGGTGTTGTTCAATTAAGCTATATTCAATTCTTATCTCTTCTGTAGATTTAACGAGCTTCATTTTCCTGTTACTGATAGAATTCTTTTTTGCAATTTTTTCCTTTGCCAACTCAGCTTTTTCCTTGTTACCCCATAAAGGATGGTCAGATCCTTTTTTTCCCCAATAAAAACTCTTTTCCCCAGTATTGGCTTCAATGATGGCTTCCATGTGGCTCTCACTATTTACAGAACCCTTTGGTCGTCCAACAGATCTTAATGTTCTTTCAACTCTTTCTTTAAATGTTTCCTTCTTCATGATGCTAATCCTTTTTGAACTTGTTGTGTATTATTGTTTTCAAGCATGGTCGTTAATTTATCAAGGCTGCTATATATGCCACATGTATTAATGTTATAGTTATTTGAAATCTGCCAAAACGAATCCAATTCACGTTCCTTATCAGACCAATCCATGGGATATAAGCCCATCCAAGCGAATCCATCCGGCGTATTGGCCCAAATAGAAATTAATTGTTGATTCATACACGATAAATCAAATCCAGCGCTTACACGATATGCAT
>Ga0098046_1000033_pt1 | contig 55341 bp, 64 predicted proteins | sample 11BtaG_FD_77067 | JGI IMG/M metagenome (GOLD analysis project Ga0098046, IMG submission 77067) | Marine viral communities from the Subarctic Pacific Ocean - 11B_ETSP_OMZ_AT15265_CsCl metaG | ecosystem: Environmental > Aquatic > Marine > Oceanic | place: Pacific Ocean | collected 2015-01-16
AGCTGGACAGGCTGACTTGCTTGATAAGGCCATTACTGCGGCTGTTGACGAAGAGACCGGTATTACGAAGATGGAGGGGGATACTCGGGAGTTTAGAGATTACCTGAGGTCTATTGGCGTTGACCCCGAATCTGTCCACCGTGATGACCTGTTTGAAGAGTTGTTCAATGACAATGCTTTGGCTGATATGGACTCCCAAATACAAAAAGCCAATACGCTGATGACTGATCAGATGCAGTCTATTGCTGATGAAACTGGTTTAGCAATGGATGAGGTTGAGCGAATCCTTAACGATTTCAACATTGATCCGTTTGTGGATTATATGGAAGATAATGTCGCCGCAATAGTCAACCTGGCTAATATGACTGTGGGAGACCTTTCACAGATTTTCTTGCCTGACTTTGACGCTAGCCCTGCAAAGAGAGATGAACGGCTTGAGACGCAGACCGCTCAGTTAGGTACCATTCTTGACGTGATAGAGGCAGGCGGGACACCTAACACTAGTCTCGTAGAGGATTATATAGCAACAAATGTTGATGTGAACAGGAACGCAGGGATGGACGGCGCTACTGCATCATTGGCTGCGATTCAATCGTTTGGTCTAAGCTTAAGTCACTATGCTCCTGAGCAGGCAGAAGCAGTTATGCGAGCTATGGGTCTTAACAGAGATGGCGTTGTTATGGAAGACCTGCTGACGAGAATGTTTACCGACCTTGGGTTTGATGAATTGGACATTGATTTAGAGGCTATGAAGGAAATGGCCTTTAAGGATAATCAAGTTTTCCTAAAGGACGATGTAGGAGCGGGTCAGTTTATGAACAACGTTGTGGAAACACAGAAGTTGTTTAAAGCGTTTGGTAGCGGTGATGCTCAGGCAATTCAGGAAGTAGGCCAACAAAAAGAGTTTAAGGGCGTGACGCTCGCTGAGGATACTGCGGCGAAGCTCCTTGATCTTGTGAGAAGCAGCGACACATTTGGTAATTTGGAGGGCAGTGACGTAGGTCGTGCAAACGAAGGTCTTTCACAGATGATGGAGGACGGGACTACTGTTGAAGAGGTTGGTATCATTGCTGAGCAGTACGGAATTGACAGTGCGTCGTTACAAGGAATTTTAACAGAATTGCCCACTGACATTGGGGCAATAATGGATGGTGTTGCTGACAGAATTGTTACCGGTTTCATAAACGCTCCTCGTCCGACTGTCAATATTAGTGGCGATTTGAATAGAACTGAGCGTGGCGCAGCAACTTATATTATTAGCACTGAGGTCACAGCGGTAGGTGGGCCGAGTCCTTTCGCTCCAGGCCAAGGTCCCGGTAGTACTAGCATGAATGGGTAGTCAGTCGTGATGCCGTGTTTGAAGAAAGGAATGTATAATGGCTAGAGCAAGAGTATATAAAAGACTCAGGAGGCCCATTGGCGCTCGGGCCATCGGGAGGGTAGCTGGCGGACGTGTTGGCAACAGGACTGATGCTGAAGTTGTTGTGCGCAACGCTAAACCGCTTCGTGCCAAATTTGTGTTCCCTGACGGATTTAATGCTCAAGATAAGTTCGGTAACTATACTACGTTGCGTGACGCACCGGGTGAGTCGGTGTATTCCTTTCACTTTCCATATGGTCCGCAAGATTTAAAGTACGATCAGTTCTCTCCACGTTTCAAAGAAATTAATAGGCCGTATAAGAAGCCGTTGTTAGTCGCTGAGTCATCGTCGTTACGCAATCTCTCGTTCAATGCGGTTCTAGCCAATAGGGAATCTAGGGGTAAACTTTCTATTCTTGATCTTCTGGAGCGGTTAGAGGCAATTGCAGATTCTGGTGCTGCGTTTCAATTTACATATGGTTTAACGGCCCTTCCATTTGCTGTGGTGCTGACTAAGTTCAGTTACACAGTGTCGCACAGAAACTTAGAGGGTTCTCCAACTCGTGCAGAAGTGTCGATTCAATTGACTGAGGCAGTGTCTGCGCAGCAGGAACTTATTATTCTAAAAGCGGTACATCGGAACCCTAGTCCTACGGTTGCGGCTACGATACCGTCCAGAGCGCCTGCTGCCTCAAAGCCTAAGCCCCCTCCACCTACACCTGTTGACGATCCGCCACGGCGACCAGTCTGGATTGATCCGGCAACTGGTGCTGGGTACATCCCTAATTCTGAGGACGCCGAGAATTTACTAGGATAGGAATATTGTTGTGGCGCTAAAACTTGATAAATTAACTGTTGAATCATTGCAGGTCGGTGAATTAGGTGATCGGCTTGTTCAAGTACACGAATCAATACAGAACTTAAATATTGACCTGTCTGCTGATATGGTCAGCCAATTAACCTTTACAGTCATTGACCCTTACTTAAAGCTGCATAATAACAATTATTTTATGATTGGCCGAACGGTTACTTACGGTGATTACAAGTTTGAGATTGCTGCTATTGATGTAAAGTTTGGCGGCGTGGCTGAGGTAAATGTGACTGCAAGGTCTCAAGCCACTCAGAAGCTGCGACGGGAAAAGGGAAACAAGAACTTTGGTAGTATTTCTCCGTCTACTTTTGCGGCGGAGGCTGCTGCCCGAGTTGGTCTTTCGTTTTTTGGCGAGGATTCACCGGTTGATGGACAAATCAAACGAGTACAGAAGGACAAGCAGGACGAGTCAACTTTTGATATGTTGAAGAAGTTAGCAAACAAGAATGAGTTCCGGTTTTTTGAGGCGAACAACACAATGTTTTTTGCGTCTGAGGAGTTTATTGTAAAGAATCAGGGCAAGTTTGAAATTCACATGGATTTTGCGGGGTTGGGCACACCCTCTAGCGCAGCATTTTTTCCAGCGTCGGGAAATATCCGAAGAACGTCTGATGGTGAAAAAGCGGCAACAGCCAGTTTTTCCTTATTGCCATCTGCTTCAGCATTCTCAATTTATCCTGGCACGTCGTTCAACGTTACTGGGATTGAAAACTTTACACAGGCATTCATGGTTGATAGGGTCAACATGCGAGCGGAAGAGAGTAGTATGGTCCGCATTTCTGCAACTGCTGTTGAAGAAACACCCGACTCAGGCTGCAACACACAGACCTTTAGGATTGGTATTCGGGGTAGCGATTGTGTGAAACGAATCCAGCAGGCGGTAGGAACAATTGTAGACGGTTGGTGGGGTCCCCTCACAAACGCTGCTGTACTAAAGTATCAGAAGGCAAATGGTTTACCTGCGAATGCTATTTGGGATGCTGACGATTGGGCCAAACTTGAAGGTAAATATATAAGGACCAATCCATCGTTCCAGCCCACGTTACCTGCGTCTGGTCCAGGTTCATCCAAAGTTACTATTCTTGACGTGTTTCCCGCTGACGGGAAGGTCAGCACCAGTGCCGGTTGGCGCTATGTAACTCAAAACAAACAACTACCTTTACCATATCCTTGGAATAATGGTGTTTGGAACCCACCGGGTGATTCCGGGTATAAGAAAGTGATAGAATACATGAACAAGTGGGCTAAGTCGTTACAGTGACTAGTTCACCGGTCGGTACTGTAGAGTAGGCTAAAGGTATGAGCAGGCGAACTTCTAGATCAACTTCATATACTAGCGGAGTCAACCCCGTTGGCCCGTTCAGGGCAAAGGTAGTTTCCGTTTCTGGTGGACTGGCCTCCATTCGGATACCACGCTTAGGCATGAACAATGTCTATGATGAAGTTCCGTACTCTGGCTTTGTGCCAACTGCGGGTACGAGTGTGTGGGCATTTTTTATTGAGGGTGACGCTTCTCGCCCGATGATTATTGTGAGTGCTGAGGATTCGCAGTCTGATATTAACGAGATTGTTGCGGGCACAAACTTAAATGGTGGGGGCACTGGTGGTTCTGTAACAGTTAATCTTGATGACAGTATTACTTTGTCGTCCGTAACTGCTGACAGTTTTTATGGCGATCTTTATGGCGATGTTTATGGCGATATTTATGGCGCTATTCATATTCCGGTAAAGAACGTTAGTGGCGGTACACTTTCTAAGGGAACGCCTGTTTACGCTACGGGCGCTGTCGGTGCTTCTGGTGCCGTGGAGGTTGAAGCGTCGTTGGCGGGAACTGGTTCCACGATGCCCGCTATGGGTCTGCTGAATCAAGACTTGTCGAATAACGGTCAGGGCGATGTTGTCGTATCTGGTGTTTTGCAACACATTGATACGGACACTCCGGGCTATAGCGTTGGCGACGAGTTGTATGTTTCTGCGGCTGGCGGTTTAACAACGACTCGGCCTACGGGTTCTTCTGAGTTGGTTCAGAAGATTGGTAAGGTTATTCGGGTTCAGCAGAATACTGGCGAGATTTTGGTTCAGGGTGCTGGCCGTACTAATGATGTTCCTAACTCGTTTAGTACTAGTGGCGATGTTACTGTTGGTGGTGATGCCACGGTTACGGGTGATCTAACTGTTAACGGTACCACGGTTACTTTAAATACGGAGACTTTGACTGTTGAGGATAACATTATTGTTCTTAACTCTAACGTTTCGGGTGCTCCTTCTTTGAATGCGGGTATTGAGGTTGAGCGTGGTTCTTCTAGTAATGTGTCGTTTTTGTGGGACGAGTCTGCGGATGCGTGGTCTATTGGGGCGGTTGATTTTGTAGTTGATACGGATACGTTGTTTGTGGACGCTTCAACTGATCGTGTGGGTATCGGCAATACTTCACCGTCGTACACGTTGGATGTTAGCGGCGACGGACGGTTCACGGGCAACCTTTCAGTAGGTGGCAACACTACTTCGACTGGGCATTTTACGGCGCAGTCGGGTGGTGCTGATGGCGGTATCGTTCTCGGTCAGGCATACGCCTCCGGCTATGTCGGGCTGCGTACCTCGGGCATGTCGGAGACGAGCACGTCCGAATATGTAGTGATCTCAGATGGGACGCACACCTATTTTAGTTCCGGCACGGGCGGGACGACGCACCTGCGTGGACCTGCCAACGCTTCTACCCATCAAGTCAGGGTGACTAGCACCGGCGTAATCTTCGACGGCACATCGACGGCGGCTGGCCCGCTCACGGTCAACGGCCTCCTGAATGTCAGCGGCGACGTTCGGTACAACAACAACGCCATCGTTGCCTCGTATGCGTCTGCTACGAACATTGACCACATCTGGCATAACGAGACCACTAACGCTTGGAACTTCTGTAGCGACACGACCTACAAAGCGGCAGGTAACTCAAGTATCGTTGCTGGGTCTTTTTCTGGTAACGGCTCGGGCTTGACAAGCGTCAATGCGGCAACTCTCGGTGGCCTTGCCTTGAAGTCAACTAGCGGTACTCCAAGTGGCAGTCAAGTAATTCGATCTCACACCAACGGATACACGTATTTGGGTTGGATCAACACGCCTAGCGGCGCTACGACTTCAACCATCAACCGTATCTATGCGTCGAACGACAACTTTGTTCGGTATGTGACTCCGGCGACGTTCAGGTCACAGGTCATTGATGGTAATTATATTAGCACATCAGCAACGCAAACTTCTGACGTGTATATTCGTAACGCTGGTCCTACCGTTTACCACCGAGATACTAATCACCGTTCAGCAATGACGCACGTCAACTCAAATAACTTCTTTATCTTGCGAGGAAGCGGTAACGACTCTACAACGTGGACATCGGTGAATAACCACTGGCCTGCTTATTGGAACCTAGAAAACAACGACGTAGTGTTGGGTGGGCAGCTTTACGTTCCGCTAATGGTCGGGACTGGCAGTTTTAACACTGTTCGTTACGGTACTGGTGGGCTTCTCCACCAGTTCACCTCGCTGGCTGAGCAAAAGACTGGTATCACTGAAATAAATCCGCTGTTGGATTATCTGGGTGAAAAGTCGTTATTGTACGACTTGCGTCCTATAATTTTCCAAGAGGCCGAGGATCGGGTAGACTTTAGTGGCGAGCCGCTTAAAACGAGCCGAGGAGAGTACACCCCCGGTTTCATTGCCGAAGAAGTTCATGAGGTTGCCCCTGAGTTAACGTATTTTGACGATGCTGGCGACCTGATATCATATGGTCCCGAAGCCCTTATTCCACATCTTGTTGCTGAGTTGCAGCGGCTTGCTCCTATGATTGAGTCGCTTTATCAGGCGGCACATCCTGAGTACGTTCCCCCTACGCCTCGTGATTCTTCACGGGGTGATGCAGAAAAGGCTGTTTTCGATACTGCGGCGGCTTACACGAAAGCGAATCCTAAGGTGACTCCGATGCCAGCGAATGTTTCGGTGGTAGATGACGACGAAAAGACTGAATAAAGTAGATAAACTTTATATAATCAAACCTTGACACTCCTTTGCGGTTTGGTAGAATAAACTGATGTGTTCTCAACCAAAGGAGCCGAACATGTCACCCAACAAACCGGTCAGGGTTCTGACCATCCTTGTCATATTTGCTGTCTTTACAGCCCTGTTTACATCCTCTAGCGACCCTGTAGAAGAACCTGAACCGTTACCCCTCCCCATTGCGGGGGTAGTGGTTACGCCGCCTGAAGAAGCCGTGGTTACGGAGACTACAGATATTCCGGTAACCACCGAACTTACTCAAGAAGAAATCTCATCAGAGCCAGATTATCTTCTACCCCATCTACATTTGACGGGATTTCAGGACGCTGCGGAGGTTTTATTGCGAGAGTATGCGTGGGGAAGCGGAGACACCGTTTCAGAGTTACAGGAGCTTTTAGGTGTTACTGTCGATGGTAACTACGGCGGGCAGACCCACCAAGCCCACTTAGAGGTCTTAGAGCAGGCTGGGTGGAGCACTGAGAACGTTCCTGTAGCGTCTGTTGCCACGACACCTAACCCAAAGTGCGGTCAGTGGTGGGACACTGCTAGGGCGGCAGGCTGGCCGGAAGACCGTCTTCCCAAACTAGGCAGAATCATGTTTGCTGAAAGTGGCTGTACCCATGACGTTATTTCTAGAACTAATGACTTTGGGTTGACTCAAATCAACTGGGCTGCGCATGGAGACAGGCTTCGTGCTGCGGGGATTACTAGAGACATGCTTTTAGACCCTTATACCAATTTAGTGCAGGCAAAGTGGATTGCTGATTATGCGGCTAAGCACTACGGGTGCTGGTCTCAGCCGTGGTACATGTCTGGCTCATGGTGCTAAATGTACTTAAGTTGACTACTGGTGCTCCGTTAGTTAGTAAACTATAACTGATTACAAAACTTCTACCGTAAAGGATTTCCCGAAATGGCAAAACGACCTTATACTGGTTGGGACCGAAATAGTTCCGGCAGACGATCAGGTACCGAAGCTCTTATTAACCAGATTAAGTTCTGGTCTGAGGGTGGCCTGTGGCACAATGGCTCTTGGCTGGTACGCCCGATGCGAGGAAAAAAGAATCCAAGTGTTCACGGTACAGGCCGTGCGTTTGACATTTCCTGGCGTGGCGGCAAGTATGGTGGCTATGGGGACTACCAGAAGGCTATGGTTTGGTACGACTTCTTGTGTGAGCACGCTGATGCACTACAGATTGAGGCAGTGTTTGATTACTATCCTCGGCCTTGGGGTCAGGGCTACAAGTGCGACCGAGACGCTACCAAGGTTTACACCCGTAAGGCGTTTTCGGGCGCTCCGGGCGGAGACTGGTTCCACATTGAGGTTTCTAACAAGTACGCCGACGATGCTGACTTCTACAACTCCAAGATGCCTGAGCTTATCGCTGGCATTAAGGTAGGTGCGCCTGCTAAGCCTGCTCCAGTGGAAGAGGCTTCTGACGGAGTAGACAATCCGACTGGTGACGATTATCCCGGTCATGTGATTGTCAAGGGTCACGGGCATAAGGATGAAGTCAAGATGGTGCAGTCGAAGGTAGGCGCTAAAGTTGATGGTGACTTTGGGCCGAAGACTGAAGAGGCTGTGAAAGCGTGGCAGGCTGCAAATGGTTTGACCGCTGATGGTGTAGTTGGGCCTAAAACTTGGGAGGCTATGTTTGGTGGCGACAGTAAGCCTGCTCGTGCGTATCCTGGCAGTCCGATCAAGGTTGGTTCTAAGGGCGATGATGTTAAAGTGGTGCAGGCCGTCATTGACGCTTACGTAGACGGCGACTTTGGTCCTAAGACTGAGGCATCTGTTAAAGCGTGGCAGTCAGCCAACGGTTTGAGCGCAGACGGGATCGTCGGCCCTAAAACTTGGAAGGCCATGTTTGACTAGATGCGTTTCTTTTATGAGGCGAAAGTTGACAGGATCGTTGACGGAGACACTGTAGATTTTATCATTGATTTAGGGTTTGATGTCTTTCACAAGGCACGGGTACGGCTTCACGGTGTTAATACACCAGAAACCCGTACTCGTGACCTTGAGGAAAAAGAGTTAGGTATTGCGGCCAAGAACTATGTTTACGACTGGTTGGCTGCTACTGATTCTGTATTCATTAAGACAATAAAAGATGGCAGCGGTAAGTACGGGCGAATCTTGGGATACGTATATTCTGATCAATCCATGCTGAAGTGTCTCAACGATGACATTATTGATTCAGGTCATGGTGAGCCTTATTACGGGGGCAAGCGATAGGCTTGACCTTAGTGAGCACATTGTAGTAGACTACCTCTATGAATCGCAAAGAAGTAAAGTTCGCTGCTACAACCATGCCTGTCCGTGATCAGTTTGACCACACCAAGCGTCTTGTTGGTTTAGTTGTTGCTAAAGAAGGCACCTTCCGTACTGATGAGAAGTGGGCGCATGACGCTGCCAGCAGTCTGGCAGATCAAAACGTGGTTAGTGTGCGTGGCGACATTATTTCGATTGGTCCAAATTTTGAGCCGTTTTTGCTTTCTGCTATATCAGCAGACGCCGCTTTCGGGGACACGCTCTATCAGTATAGGTCACTGATTCATCAACGAATTAAAGAGTTTGACTTGTCCGACGATGCTGTTTCGGAGCATTTGGAGTCTTTGGGGTCGGTAGACGATAAAATCATGTATTTGACTACTCTGGTCTCCTCCACGTCTGCTAAACTGAAGTCTGTGCTTGAAAAAAGTCAGTTGCTAGAATCTACGATGGCTGAAATAGACTCGGCGTTGTCCGTGGTTGAAAGTGTTCTAGATGAGAATACTCACAGCTAATGCCAGAGTGTTGCTAACGGTTTTAGAGAATCCAGATAAGACCCAAAGAGAAATAGCAACTATGTTAAATATGAGATATCAGCATGTGTGGCGGGCTTTAGACCGGTTGGTAAAAGAAGGAATATTACAAAAAACTAGACAGAACAGGAGAACGTATTTCGTTGCGGCTGAAGGCTTTTGGGACATTGAAGATATTAAGCGTCTAAAAGCTTGCGTCGTCTGACGAAATATGTTACACTTATACAAATGGCTAAGATACTGTACTACGACATCGAAACGGCACCCAACTTATCTTATGTGTGGGGTCAGTTTGAGCAGAACGTAATTGAGCACGAGCGAGAATGGTACATGCTCTGCGTGTCCTACCGCTGGGAGCATGAGAAGAAGACGCATGTAACGTCTTTGATTGACTTCCCTGCCGATTACAAGAAAGACCCAGAAAACGACTACCACGTTGTGAAGAAGTTGTGGGACTTGCTTAACGAGGCAGACATTGTGATCGCTCATAACGGTGACCGCTTTGATATGCGAAAAGCTAACGCTCGGTTCGTTGCTCACGACCTTGGCCCTATTTCCCCGGTCAAGTCTGTAGACACCCTTAAGGTTGCTCGCAGACACTTCATGTTCAATAGCAACAAGTTAGACCATCTGGGGGCACACTTAAAGATTGGCCGAAAGGTGTCCACGGGCGGCTTTGAAACTTGGGCTGGCTGTATGCGTGGCGACAAGAAATACTGGAAGCTTATGCTTAAGTATGCAAAGCAGGACGTTGATCTCCTTCGGCTCGTTTATTTGAAACTGCGTCCGTGGATGAATAATCACCCTAATCTTAATGTTTTTGACGGTACAGACGGTTGTCCGACTTGTGGTTCACAGAATCTGCACAAGCGAGGCACCCGGCGAACACAGGTATCTGTTTATCAGCAGTACCAGTGCAACGACTGTGGGGCTTACTCACGTCAGCGTATGTCTGATTCCAATGCGGTCAAGCCCGAGATTGTACCCTGATCTAGATTCTCTATGATTACATCAGAATATCTTTATGAGTCTTCTCCTGATAGGCTGTTAGTGTCTGACGAGTTTGATGCGTGGTACGCTTTTTACGACGATGAACTGTCTGTGTTATCGAATGCTACTGGCGACCTTGTGGCTTACATCTACGATGACAAGTCAGAGTACCGTGAGGTGCGGCGCTTTATTGTAGAAGAGTATCCTGTTCGGGATGCGAAGGTCCATCAGTATGATGAAGATTAGAAGCAAGGCGTACACGTTTGACGATGTGCTGATTGTTCCTAAGTATTCAGAAGTCCGCAGTCGCAAAGATGTTGACTTATCTGTTGATCTTGGAAAACATCGTTTACGGATGCCTTTGATTGCGGCTAACATGGATACCGTGTGTGGTCCTGACATGGCTAGCGCATTGGACCGGTTAGGAAGTTTCGGTGTCTTGCATAGAAATATTCCGCTGGTTGCTACAGGAGATGCCCTTCACAACACTAGGTTTGGTTCTGTTGCAGGACGTACTACCCGTTCAGCCGTTGCCTTTGGGGTAAACGATGACTTAGATACTGTGATTAGCGAGGCTACTCGTTGGCGAACGCAGATTCTTGTTTTAGACATCGCCCACGGTCATAGCAAACACGCATTGGACGCATTGCAGTATGTGATGGCAGGTATTGATCATGAAGCCACCTTTATTGGTGGGAATGTTGCCACGCCTTCGGCTGTTGAAGACTTTGCCAAGATTGGTGCCGACGTAGTTAAAATCGGAATTGGGCCTGGTAGTGTGTGCTCCACACGGGTTGTTGCAGGAGTGGGGGTTCCCCAGCTAACGGCTATTGCCGAGTGTGCTGAGGCAGCAGATTCGCTGGGTATCCAAACTATTGCAGACGGTGGGGTAAAGACGCCAGGAGACGCAGCTAAAGCGCTTGCAGCGGGCGCAGACGCCGTAATGATTGGCGGAATGTTTGCGGGAACAAATGAAGCGCCTGGAAAGACTGTTACTTTAGCTGACGGTACATTGGGGAAAGAGCATAGAGGTATGGCTTCGTCAGAAGCAGGCTCAGCCTTCCCTGAAGGGGTCTCAGGAGTCGTTGCATCGAAAGGCCCAGTGGAGGATGTAGTAGAGGCGATAAACCGGGGTATCCGGTCGGCGTGCAGCTATGTCGGAGCAGGTAACCTTCTGGAGTTACAGACAAACACTGAATTCGTAGAAATATCACCTGCGGGGTTGCGTGAATCCGCTCCGCATGATATACTCAACGCTAACTTATGGTAAATGAAGAATCTCTTACACTTTTTGACGACTGGCTCCACTCCCAAAGCACTCAAGGCGAGGGAACATTAGGGGCGGTTACCCTTGTACGCTCAGACGAGCAGTTTGCGGATTTCCGTGACTGGTTGCTTAGCAAGAACCGGCCCATTGCATATGATATTGAAGCCACGGGCCTAGATACCTATTCTCCAGAATGGGAGATAAAGAGCATCCAGTGGGGAGACATCAGCGAAGCGTTTGTCTTTATCTGGAAAGAGCCGTGGTTCCAGAAGTCGATTGATCTTGTGATGAATGAAACAGATTGTCGGCTGCTTGCACACAACGCTGCTTACGACGCTATCGGTCTTGATCGTCACGGGCATGTTGACGCCATTAAGATTCTAGCTAGGACTTTTGATACAAAGATTCTTGCACACCTTGCTGATCCACGAAGCCGTGTTGAGGGCGGTGTCGGGCATGGCCTTAAGAATCTTTCCTTTCACCACGTAGATAAGTCGGCCCCTGATTCTGATAGTGCTTTGAAGGACTTGTTCAAGCAAAACAAGTGGTCTGTGAAACAGGGTTGGAAGAACATTCCTGCGGCACACCCAACTTTGGTCCACTATGCGGGAACTGACGTTATCTTGACTGCCAGGTTGTTTCCTAAACTGCGTGATGAAATTAAGCGGCAGACGATGGATCATCTTGTCAATTACGAGCATACGATCCTTAAGCTTGTTGTGGCGATGGAACGCAGAGGTATGCGTATTGATGTTGAGTATGCTGAGAAGTTGATTGAGGGCATGACGGCACAGGAGCAACACAATATAGGCATTGTAAGATCGTTTGGTGTTGAGAACCACAATGCTACTAAAGATGTTGCTGAGGGGCTACAGAGGCTCGGAATTAATTTGGTTGAGACTACGGCATCGGGGGCTTTAAAAGTAGACAAAACTATCTTGAATGCCATTGGCGACGATGAAAAGTCTGGCAACGCAGGTATGCTCGCTAGAGCGGTAATTGCTGCCAAAAACAATGCTAAGTGGCGAGATAGTTATGTCATCTCTTCGCTAGAGTCAATGGACTCTAATGGGAGGGTGCATCCAAAGATTAATAGCCTTCAGGCCCGGACTGGGCGTATGTCGGTAAATAATCCTCCGCTACAGCAGTTACCTTCGGGGGGCGATGCTATACGTCGGATGTTCTTAGCTGAAGAAGGATGCCAGATGGCGTCTATTGACTTTTCGGGCGTGGAACTTAGAGTGTTAGCCGCACTTTCTCAGGACCCTGTTATGCTTAAGGTTTTCCGTGATGGCGGCGACCTGCACCAAACTACGGCTGACAATACTGGTGTGACTCGCAAAGTAGCCAAGACGGTGAACTTTGGTAAGGTGTACGGCGCTGGCCCTAAAACGTTGGCACGGCAATCAGGGTTGTCTGTGGACGAGGCCCAGACAGTGTGCGACCTGTTTGATGCGACCTATAAGGGCGTGACAGAGTTTTCACACAAACTAGCGTACCCGGTAAAGAAGGGGCACAGAAACTATGTGATCACTCACACAGGCCGTAAACTGCCCGTCGATGCTGAGCGACCTTATGCTGCGCTTAACTATTGCATTCAGTCTACGGCACGTGATATACTTGGCAAGGCTATGATTGATGTAGCCGAGCAAGGTCTCTGGGACTACGCTGTGTTACCGATTCACGATGAGATTCTTTTCAGCTTTCCCGAAGATCAGGCTGTTGAGTTGTGCCGCCACGCCGGGGTAGCGATGGAGACAGTACTAAAAGAAGTCCACATCTCTACTGAACCTGACTTGGGTGGCGAGTCTTGGGGAACGCTATATACTGAAGGCGAACATGAGGTCATTGAGTTGACAGACGATGATCGCCGGAAGTACGGAGACGACAAACTAAAGCGGCTGCTTTTTAGTGAGCAGAACTTCCGTTTTTGACGATTAGTTAGGAGCAAAACTATGATACTACATACAAAACTATTAAATTACTTACAAGACTTGTTAGTCGGTGAGGCCAACCGGCCCGCCGAGGTCACATATTTAGATGTTGTGCCGTTGAATCGACGCTCAAGTCAGGCAGATACAGTATATACGGCATCTGATAGCACTGATAAACAAAGGCTGGCGGCGATGCGTAGACATCCTTCAGCACAAACTGGAAAGCGAGACAAGTGATGGCAGGTTACACACGGAGTTCTAAGCACAGAATTCTTTCACGAGAAGAAGAAGTTGTTCTGGGGCGGGCGGTGTCTGCGGGCATCCAGGCGTCAAAAGAACTTAATACAGCACATATTGAGGGTGTTGTTTTAGACTTTGCTGATCGCCGCAAGTTGACTGTTGCCGTAAGGGAAGGAAAACGAGCAAAGGACACGTTCGTAGAACATAACTTGCGGCTTGCTATGGATACGGCAGCAAGGTACGCACGCTCACAATCCCGAATGGAATACGAAGATTTGATTCAGGAAGCCACGATTGGGCTTATGAGGGCTGTAGACAAGTTTGATCCTGAGCGTGGGTTTAAGTTCTCCACGTATGCGACGTGGTGGTGTCGTCAAGCGTGTCAACGGGCTATTGCTAACTATGGTAGGGCTATACGCCTTCCGATGCATGTGGAAGCCGATGTCCGTAAGCTTGCTGCGGTGGTTGAAGAGTTTGAGCTAATCACCGAAGATTTTTCTCGGGAGTTTTTGGCAGGCTACTTAGACTGGGACATTGATAAACTAGAGGAAATTTGGTCCTATATGGAGAATACTCGTCTAGATTCATTGGATACCCCGCTAGGTGACGAGTTCTCAGTGTCTCATGCCGCCCATCTTGTTGACCCTGATCAATCTGCTGTTGAGGATGTCGGCATTGAGAACAGTTTTGCCTCTGACATCTTAAAGGCGCTGTCTGTGCTTCCTGAGCGGGAGTATAACGTTTTGTTGATGCATCACGGTTTAGGTGGGCAGGAGTCCGCAATGACCTTGCAGGAGATTGGTGAAACGATGGGGCTGACTCGTGAGCGGGTTCGGCAGTTAGAGGCGAAGGCGATTGCCCGTCTCCGGCATCCTTCTTCTGGGGTGGCTTGGGCGTTTACGGATGCTCCTGAAGAAGTGTGACTTGCGACTCCGTAAGTAGTGTGTTATACTTACGGTTTCAAGCCCCCGTGGCGAAGCTGGCTGAAACGCAGCAGACTTAAAATCTGCCACCCAAGAGGTAAACATCGTGGGTTCGATCCCCACCGGGGGTACTAGAAAGGAGCAAGATGAATATTTTTGTTGTTGAGACTGACCCGACTGAGGCTGCTCGTTCTTTGTGCGATAAGCACGTCCCAAAGATGACTGTAGAGTCTGTACAAATGTTGGTTTCCGGCTTACGTCGGCACGGAGCAACCGACAGTGACGTTCCACTTACTGCCAAAGGCACTCCTCATAAGGGAGGGTATTCTAATCATCCTAGCACGCAGTGGGCAGGCAATTCGTCCGCTAACTTTGAGTGGCTGTTTGATCATGCTCTGGCCCTCTGTGAAGAGTACACGTTTCGTTTCAACAAAGAACATGCTTGCTTTAAGCAGTTAGATAAAATTATGGATTCAGCCGACTTTGTTCCGGCTGGGCACTTAACTGACGTGGCTTTGTGTGTGGGCGAAGATTTTCATGATCGGCTAGGTTTCAAGCATTCTTCTATTGAAGAAGCCGTTGACATCTACCGAGAATTCTATAGACTAGATAAGTCTGCTTTCGCCAAGTGGGAGAAGGGGCGACCTGAACCTTCTTGGTGGGAAGCAGTTGACATCAATGAATAAGAAAGGTACAATACTGACATGAGTGAAATCAATGTAAATCCACAAGACATTATTAATGACCTGCTTCGACAGATCACAGACCTTACAGGACAGAATGCTGTTCTCCGTGCGGCTCTTAATCAGGCACAAGCTGAAAGCGCTCCTGCCGCTGACGATAGCGAGTAACACGATACAATATTGTGTAGGAGGCTAATTTATGAGCGCTGGCGCATACGATATAACTTGTGAACAGGGTGCGACGTTTAATCGCACCTTGACTGTGAAAGATAGTGGTGGGACGGCCCGTGATTTAAGTACGTACACTGCTAGAATGCATGTACGGCGAACCACTGACTCTGCGTCTACTCTTCTAGAGCTTACCACAGAGAACGGTAGACTTTCGCTTAACTCGTCGGGGGAAATCAACATCTCTATCTCTGCAACGGACACTGCCTTATTGACTGATGGGGGAGTGTACGACTTGGAGATAGTAGACGCTTCTTCTAACGTGGAGCGTGTTGTTGAAGGATTTTTTGTTTTGGACTTAGAGGTAACTAGATAATGTTTCAGTATGATGACGGTCTGCTGACCGAAATGATTTGGGCCAAGTATGTTGAGGCGCTAGAGGCTAATGTCCGGTTACAGGCACAATTAAAAGTTGCGGAAGTAACAGTCGTTCGCCTTCAGGAAATTCTTGATCTGCAAGAAGATGCAAATGAGGACAACAACTATCTGATTCCGCAGACTCCCGATTTGGGCGTTGTCCCGGACGATGAGTAAAGAGTTAAAATGGAATGTTGACGGCCACCGGTTTCTGTTGAACATCAACAAGACTGAATTAGTTGTTGCTCCTGGTATTTGTCCTCATGGAAACGCTGTGGACAGTCCATGCTACCATGCAGGGATTGAGTCATGTGCCGTTAATTACTTTATTAACGTGTACGGGCTTGAAACAAACAGTGGTGTAGTGGGAGCGAGCGAAAGTGTTGAGGTGGCATGGGCGTTATCAGGAAGCCCGTGGGACATTGATCTTGTAGAATTTTCTATGATACCTGTGTCTGATCCACATTTTTCTGATTGGTTAGCAGAGCAGACTTCGGAGTAGTAGTGCAATGCCTCATATTTTCGGTAGAATTAATATGAAGGCTTTGGAGGGCTGTCATGGCAGAATACGTTTTATCTTACCCATTTAGTATAGACACATCGAACGGTCGTGCTGCTGTGGTGTATTCGTCAACGGATGTTTACAAGGCCCAACAGATTAAGTCGTTTATGAGGACAGACACTGGTGAACGTCGGATGTTTCCGACTTTCGGGATCACTGATCCCACGTTTGATGACTTTAACTCTGGCACGTTTTATGACTCCTTCTCTAATTTTTATGATAGTGGTGATATCAAGTTAGAAGAGATTGAGGTTGTAGAAGAAGGCGGAGCCGTGGTTGATGTGATCGTGGACTTTTCGTAAGGGGAAATGAGGATTACATGGCATCTCCAGATACACGCCAATACGTTGATTTAACAATCTTCAATGAGGACCCTACTGTGGTTCTTAACGAAATGTTAACGGCTGGTCGAACACTACTACCTGATTGGACTCCTGCTGTTGGGCAGATTGAAACAGTCTTAGCGGAAGCTATTGCTTTTAGAAGTGCTGAACTTGCAGCGGGCATCAACCGGCTCCCTGATTCTACCACGGAAGTTTTGCTTCAGTTGTTTGGGTTGGTTAGAGATGATGGGGTTGCGGCGACGGCTACTGTTGATATTGAGTTCAATGCTGCTGGGTCGCTTCCTGCTGGAACAGAAATTTTGTATGTTGATTCCGTGAATGAGCAGTCGTATAACTTTGCGTTAGATGAAGAAGTCTCCCGTTCTAGTGCTGGCACAGCCACCAGTGTTGCTGTGACTGCTATTACGGTTGGTTCACAGTATAACATTGCTGTTAATACCTTTAACGCTGTTGCAGTTTCACCGAGTACCGCAATTGAGACCATCGTCTTTTCCTCTGACTCGTCGGGGGGTACAAATGCCGAGACGGATGAACAATATTTTGACCGGGCAGTAACACTTCTCGCCAGTTATACCACAGCGACCACTACGAGTTCTCAAATCAAGTTTTTTGTTGGTGCAAACAAAACTTATGCCAATCGGGTAGAAGTATATAACCAGCGCCGGTATAGAGATCGTGACACCATGAACGATGAGTTTGCTTTACACGATGGTGCTGTTTTGGTTGCTGTTGCGTCTGCCGTCAGTACGCCAGCTAACGCCGCTTCCGAATTGCCTGTGTCCTCAGCAAACCTTTCCGATCTGCACAGTTCTTTGGTAGATCGTGTTCCGTCTGGCTTGACGGTTGATGTTATGACTGCCGAGTTGGTAGATATTGATGTCACTGTTGATGTTAAAGCACAGACAGGTGTCAATACATCGACGTTACGGGTTGCGCTTGAGGATGCGATTAAGGCTTATCTTGATCCGAACACCTGGCTTTTTGACACTCAACGTGTCAGGTATAACGACATGGTTGCATTACTTGAAAGCGTTGCTGGTGTTGACTTCGTTCAAGATTTAAAGTTGAATGCTTCATCACTGCTTCCGTCTGGGGGGTCAAACGTTGGGCACATTACGACTAGCGGGGGTTCTAAGGCAACCGTTAACTTAGATATTGCTGGCGCTAATAACGGAACTTATCCTGCCGGTGAAGCCGCATTCTATTATGTGGAGTCCACGACTGACCCCGATAATCCTACTGTGTACACGTTTGTAAACACTGGCTCTGTTGTGGTAAGCGGTGGGGCGGCGACTGCTGCCCCGTATCAGGCAGTATCAAATGGTTTAAACTTTAACGACACGGGAAATAGCGGTTTAATCCCTACCACCTCGGGTGCGCTTACTGGTTCTGCTGGAGACTCTGGTGGAACAGCCACTATCAATGGGGCCTCCACGGGCGGCAGTGACGACTCTAACCAATTTACCGTGCTGAATGGTACAGGGGCTGGCGTGGCGTCCGATATTGTGTTACGTAATCTCGGAACAATTGTTACGTCCGGTGACATCACTATCACATTCCTATCATAAGGGGGACGGCTATGGCGCATAGACACCTCAACCTCTTCGACGGTAATCAGTCTAATTTCACTAATAGAGACCGTTCCAACCTTGGCGGCTGGACAGTTGCTTCCAGTGATACTAGTGCGAATCGTCTAGATAACCGTGGATTTTATGCGGGGTACAACCCTAATGCCCTAGCAGATTTTATGAAGAACTCTTTAGGGGTGTTCACTACAGGTACTGCGACGGAGATGGAAGTTCATTCTCCTTGGATGGCTGCGGAGCCAAGCACGTTGTACATGTTTAGCCTTATGGTGTTCGCACAAGTTGGTGGGTTTAATGTTGTTCTGGAGGCAGAAGGTAACAGTGTTGCTTCAGATTCTGGCGCTACTACGATAAATAGTTCTAGCGCTGTAGAGTTTTCAGAAAATACTGGGGGTAGGGCTACGCTAAATGTTTCTAATGGGGCGGGCAGCGGTGACACTTCATATCAGTTCATTAAAGTAATTGTTAAAGCAACTAATTCGGCTGGGGGAAGTCTTCCTGCTTCTCGCTTTATTTGGCTTTACGATCCAGTAATCGGAGAGTACGGCTTAGAAAAAGCAGGAGTTGTGACTCGATTTGTGTACGACGACTTCCCGGCGTTTATGAAGTTAGACGACACAAACATTAACGATCTTGTCAAAAATAGTCAGCCTCAGTTACCGTTGTTCAGATTCACTGAGACAATGTGTTTTGTGTTAGACCACGTTGACGATGAAGCTGCTGATTATGTGTACGTTCGTGCAACTGAGGGTACTGAAAGTAAATCGAAGTTAGTTGATCCTGCGACTGCACCAGCTTCGGCACTTCCTTGGCTAGCTTCGGTGACCGGTACCACGCTGCTTACGTCCTCTTCGGGTTTCACGCCTTGGTTGGGTTTAGAAGAGTATGATGGCCCAGACTCCGGCACTACTCCGGGCCAGTGGGATGACTGGGAGGCGCTGCCCGACTGGTCACAACTACAGGCGCTCAATCCCGACTTTTTTGATACTGTACAAGGCTACCGAGATCAGATTGCTACAGGAGTTTCAGGCATTAATGGTGGGCGACCTGATGCCTTAGTTGCTTACACAAGAACGCTTTTAGACGCTGCTGCCCCTGATGCAGAAATTGTTGTATTTGTTCACAGCGATTTTGAGAATTCTTTCAAGGGTAAAATGTTAGTTGATCCTTCTGTGGACCCTGATCCGACCGGATCGCTTATTGTCGATGCGTTGAATGCTAGCGGTTCAGCGGGCAGTCAAATCCGTAAAGTTTCAGCGGTGTATGACTCGGGGGTAGGCTCGTTTGATATGTCAAAGGTTTTGTATCCGGCTACGTACTCTAATGCGGCTGCTAAGGGTTTGGCAGAAATGGATACGTCATTTATTGATGACAAAGACGGGTTTGCCCGTCATCTTTTGATGAACGACGACGAGTCAGCGAGTGTGCCCGAAGTTGCTGGTGGTATTGGTTCTGCTCACTTTTCTACTGGTACTCAGTACTTTTATGGGCAACAGGATGGGTCGCCGTTTGATTCAGGCTCTGTCGTAACTGATGCGTCGGTGAGCTTAGACCTTGGTGGTTTAAGTACCGGGCTTGATGTGGTTGTTGAACTTTCAGATGTAACTTTCCCTGAAGCGGCTGTAGACACGGCAGGGGATGGTGGCAACACTCCCGCCGACTGGCTGTTCAGAGAAAAGCGTTTAATTATTTGCGGTGCCGACACTGACACTGGTACCCCTGGTAACGATTGGGCGCTTTATATGGTGTCAGGTTTGACTTCTGGCTCAGACTCTGATGTGCGTCTTTTGTTTATTGACGGCTATCGCACCCAGAACGCAAATAATTATGCGTATTCAAGCCCTCTTGATAAGTCGTCGCTTGCCAAACAGGGAACATTTTATGTTAGAGTTTCGGTGACTTCTGGGGGCGCAGTGTCGTTCTTTGCTCAGCCCGATGACCACGACGACTGGGGTTCAAATACTTTGGGAACCTCTACTATTACTGGTGCCTCTGTATCTGCTGGGGCCACTGCAACTGTTCAGTTGTTGGGGCACACTGATGTATCATCTTCTGTGTGGTCGTATGCTCCGGCGTTATCTTGTGGAGTTAAACACGCTAAAGTCTTTGCTGCACCGATATCATTTGCGAATGATGGTGTTACGTCGTCGTCAAACATTGCCTATATTGACGGTCGTGGGACAACTTCTCACGCAATGTTTGGGTACAACAATCCTTTGTTGGATATGGATTTTAGAGAACTGTCTGTATATGATTCGACCTTTGATTGTACACTCACTGTTGATGGTGCTTCCTCTAACTTGAATACGACTGTAAACTCGTCCCCGCTGGCCGATAACGACTATCGTGTCATGGCAATCAAAAGCAATCTTGACGGCAACGGCAATCCAACTCTTTGGTACTTTGGTGCTGCCCCTTCTGCGGGCGACACACTAGCCGCTGCGCTAACTGCGTCTACGTCATACGATGTTAAATCTTATGCAGTTGATGCAGCTACTGGTGCTGAAACGAGCACTGCCCACACAATCGCTGCGGACGGATCGGGCGACCTCACATTGGATACCACGATTCAGTCAGGTTACTACAGTGGTAAAACATTATCAAAGATTGAAGTCTGGGATTCAACAGACGGATCAGCCTCAGGAACTAGGGTAGCCTACTACCTCCCTACGACGATTAGCGGATCAGCGACAAGCGGAATTGACGACGACTCAATCACTTGGACACTGACAAGAAACTTCCCAGCATCTGCGGTGGCTTACGTTCCAGCGCAGTCATTAACCAAAGACGCTATTCACATGTATGAGGGTAGCCCATACCTTAACAATACTCCGACCGTAGAGGTGTACGATAAGTTCTCGGTCGCTTTGCAGGTTCGTAGGTTCTGGAATGATACCGGTGTAACTATGGACATTTTCAGATTAGAAAATGCTGACGGCTACGGTCTACGGGTGTACTACGATGGTGTCAGCATTAAGGTTGACTTTACGGACGGTACAGAAACAGAGTCTGTTTCTTACACTGAGGTACCTGCGTTTGGTGAGTGGCATGTTGTCGTAGTTAGGCGTGATCCTGAGGCTGGGCTTGTTTTGAACGTGGACGGCGTGGATGTACAGACTGCCACGATTAGTGCGACCCAAACTTTCGCTGATCCGGTTAACCTTGGTCGGATTGGTCAGGGCGCTGGTAACACTTTCAATTCTCGGTTTGCGTTGTCGCACTTTGCAATATTTGATAGGTATGTAGAAGACAATGAAATTACGCTCTTAAACAGCGAAATTTCGTAGTACAATATCTTGTAGGAGGCTTAATTATGACTATTTCAACCACAGCACGGCTTGGTATTACACGCTGGACTTCAGGCGCTGATGCTTTTACTCGTGCAGATATGGATGACTCACACAACGAATTAGAGTCCAGAGTTGCTGGTTTTGATAACGGCGGTAGTCAGCCGACTGGGAGTTCGGTTAAGGCCGGTTTCTTCCACTATACCACGACTGATTCTGCCGTTGGTCAGTTGTCGTACTGTAACGGCGACACTTATTTCGATATTGCTGCGCCGGGTGCGGCTGTTTCGTTAGATGGTGCTTTGGCTAGTGGTACCGCCACAACTTTTGCTCGTTCTGATCATAAGCACTCTTTGGATGACAGTATTGTTACGACAGCTAAGATTAACGATGCTGCTGTGACTACGGTGAAGATTGCGGACTCAAATGTTACTAATGCTAAGGTTGCTTCTGGTTTGTCTGCGGATAAGTTGACGACTGGTGTCCTTCCTGATGCTCGTATTGCTTCTGGTGCTATTGCTACGGTTAAGTTGGCTAATGGCGCTGTTACGAACGCTAAGTTGGCTTCGACTGGTTTGGATGCTACGAAGTTTACGACGGGCACGCTTGACTCCGCTCGTATTGCATCAAACTCTATTACTAACGCACAGATTTCACATATGGCTGCTAACTCGGTTAAGGTTAGGAACGCTGGTTCTACTGGCGATCCCGGCGATCTTGCAATTGCTGCTAACCGTGTTTTGGGTCGTGATGGCTCAAATAATCTGAGTAGCACGCAAATCAAAACAGACATGATCGCTACTTCTGCTGTTTCTTACGCTAAGATGCAAAACATTTCTAGTGGTTACAGTATTTTAGGTAAGACAGGTACAGGGGCTGGTAATGTTGCTGAAATCACAGCAGGGACAGATTCTGTTCTGCGTCGTGATGGTTCTGGTAACTTGGGGTTTGGTAAGATTGACGGTAATCATATCACTAGTAACTCTATTACTGCCACGCAGATTAATGCTAACGCTGTTGGTTCATCTGAGTTGGCTAACAGTGCTGTTGATACTGCTGCGATTCAAAACTCCGCTGTTACTGGTGCAAAAATTCTAAACGATACTATTGCTTTAGGGACGAAAACCACTGGCGCATATGTTCGCCGTATTATTGCTGGAACGAGTATCGGTGTGTCAAGTAACGATACCGAGACTTCTTCAGTGACTATCGAGCATGGAAACACTTCTAACCTAAACGGCTTCTACGGCGGCAACAATAACGCTAATGTTATTGAAGATATTACTGTTGACTCTAACGGTCATGTCACTGGTGTAGGTACCCGTGACATGGATACTTTTTTCTTACGTAAGGGCAATTCCTACGGCGATTCAAGTGCTAACAATGGTCGGAGAATTTACGTCCAGTCAGGAACCCCTGCTGTTGGCTCGTCTGGTAACCTATGGTTCCAGATTTAAAGGAACATTATGGCGATTTACGGAAGTAACGGCAGCAGTTGGCGACCAGTAGCAAGCGGAGATTTAAAAGCATCTAACGGTTCGTCTTGGAAAACAGTGAAGAAAGCCTATCGTAGTACAGGTTCCTTTTGGGACGAAGTTTACGTTGGCTCCGATCCACAAACCTACTATTTTGTAAGTAGCGGCACGAAAGCGGCCCGTGGGACGGTATGGAAAACAAATTCAAATCAGGGCGGCGCAGCCTATCCTCAAATTAGCCGATATGAGACTAGCTATGGTGTTTTTCCTTGGTATGGTCTTATCAACTTTTACTTGGACACGTCGGGCGTTTCTTTAGCGACGAGAATGGCGGAACGCCCTATAGTTAAGTCAGCCTACTTCAATGTTATGCGATGGGGTTCGGGCGGGTTTGGTTCGGGCTACGGAAACTTTTACCTTGGCAGGTACCAAGGAAATTACTATGCAAACACACCTAGTAATACACTTTGCGACTTTTCTGCTTATGTTGGTAAAAACTATAATCAGACACCAAGCGGGCGGGTAGGTACGACTGTTTACTACAACGACGGATATCTCACGAGGTCTGAGTTTATTGGTGGCGACCCCATAGGTTTCCCTAATCAGGGAAATATTGCGGGCAATGGTTTGGAGCTTGGAGGTCACCGCCAAAGCTTAGTCAGTCACTTAACTGGCGGAGCGTTGTGTATGTCACACACCCTGTCTAACCACGGTGGAAGCCGAGGGCTTGGCAGTCTGTACGCTGCAAGCTATGCAGAACAGGCAAACTATTGGAACTTTTGGCCTGCCGGTGCAATGGTCTACGGTGTACACATTGGCCCTACGTTGATTGTTACGTTAGATTACGTTTAAGACTCCGAAAGGGGGGAATACGAGAGGGGTATACAATGTGGGTACAATTTTTAAACATGACTGTGCCCGCTTTGGTTGGTTCGGCGGTCACGTTTAGCGGAATTATTTTTTCAAACCGTCGAAAAACTCAAAAGCTAAACTTAGATATGGATGCTGCACAAGATATTGTCTGGCTAGACTTAGTGAAGCAAAGTCGTATAGAATACGCATTACAGAGAAAAGAAAACAATCGGCTAAGGTATATAAGCCATCATCTGCAAGAGGAGATTTCGGTCTTAGAGCAAAAAAATGCTGATATGCAAGCAGAATTGTTGAGGCTACGTTCACTATATGATTAGGAGAGTTACATGTCAGAAGATGTTGTGCCGTGGAGTGAGCGTAGCGATGATGAGTCAGTAGATGATTTGCTAGGTCTGCTTGCTGACGCCTTAGAAGAAACTAAATCTCCCACAAAGCACGGAACCCCTAGTGAAGTGGTGGACGAGTTAGTTTCCAACGTTTTTGATTCCCGAGGCGAGACCGGCATTTTAGGTCATTTTATTTTTGCTGGCGAAGTTATTGATGAAGACGGTACTGCTCACTTAATGGTTGTCACGTCAGACAACATGCCTGAGTGGGTGGCCCGTGGCATGATTATGGCTGCGGATGATTACATTGCCGGGGGTGCGATTGATGACTGCGGCTAGGGCTGACTTTTTTTGCACTCCGGGTTCCGATTTTACAGGCACAATTACTGTACAGAATCCAGATTTAGCTGTGGCATCGTTACAGTACTGGGGATCACGTATGCAGGTGCGTAGGTCATATAGATCAGATTCTGCTCTCATCGAACTATCTACCACGAATGGTAGGATTCAGCATGACTCAGAAACTGCTAAAATAACATTAAGTTTATCGGCTAGCGAAACAAGTGGCTTAGAACTTGGTGATCATGTGTACGACCTTGAGGTTTATTCAACTGGCTCCAAGCCTGCTATTGTGAGGCTAATTAAGGGCACGTTTAGTGTGGAGTAAAAATGGCAGACTATACTGTAACTGTTGAAGATACGGCGGGCAACATTGTCACGGCCCAAGACATCGTTAATGCTATCACCATTTCGGAAACTGATGCTAACGCAGTTACTGTTGTTGCATCTACGTTCATTAATGATGCTGGTGCATCGTCTAACTTATTTTATGCTGCCTCTCCCCCTGCCGACTCTTTAGGTGACGAAGGAGCTTTTTATATTGACACTTCTTCGGGTAATCTTTGGGGACCGAAGGGCGAAACGTCGTGGGGGAACGATCCTTTACCGTTGATCCCTAAACGGTTTACTTTCACACAGGCGTCTGCTGCTAGTTCTTGGTCAATTGCGCATACTTTGGATGGTTTCCCGTCTGTAACTGTTGTAGATTCTGCGGGGACAGTGGTGGTTGGTACGGTATCATATAATAGTACAAGCAGTGTGACAGTTTCGTTTGAATCTGCATTTGCGGGTAAAGCGTACCTAACATAAGTTTGGAGAGGCAATGGCTCAAAAATTCTTAACTAATCTTGATCTAAATAAGAATGAGTTGCAGAACGCTAAGATTCAGAATCTTGGCACTGCTCCTAGTTCTCCTGAAGATGGTCAAGTTTACTTTGATACGGGCGACAACGCTCTAAAGATTTATGACGGTACCTCGTGGATTAACCTTCACGAAGGTGACATTTCTGGCGTTACTGCGGGCACTGGGTTGTCTGGCGGTGGTACCAGTGGTACGGTTACAGTAAACTTAGCGGACACTGCTGTTTCGGCAGGCTCGTATGGCTCTGCCACTTCTATTCCTACATTTACGGTGGATGCACAAGGCCGCTTGACTGCGGTTAGCACAGCCTCCATTTCAACCAACCTTGCGTTCACAGATGACAACACCACGTCTGCTAGTGTTGCCCTTAATGGCGGCACACTGAGCATTCTTGGCGGCACTGGTGTCAGCACGTCTGCTAACGATTCTTCTGATTCACTTACGGTTTCAATTGGTCAGGCGGTAGGCACTACTGCTGATGTTACGTTCAACTCTGTTACTGCTGATCTGACAGGTGACGTTACGGGTAACGCAGATACAGCGACTGCTCTTGAAACTGCTCGCACCCTCGGCGGAGTCTCGTTTGACGGCACAGCGAACATCGACCTTCCAGGCGTAAACACGTCGGGCAATCAAGACACTTCAGGCAATGCGGCTACGGCCACTGCGCTTGAAACGGCCCGCACTATCGGACTTTCTGGTGATGTTACTGCCTCGGGCGTAGCTTTTGATGGAACAGGTAACATCACTTTAACTACAGCGATGGCAAATAATAGTGTCGATCTTGGGACGCATACTACCGGAGATTATGTTCAGAATCTTGTTGCTGGAACCGGTGTATCTGTTTCGGTTACTTCTGGTGAAGGCCAGACTCCTACTGTGGCGATTGGTCAGGCTGTAGGGACTAGCGACAATGTAACTTTCAATGATCTTACGGTATCTGGCGATCTGACGGTCAGCGGTACGACGACAACTATTAACACTGCTACCCTTTCTGTTGAAGACTCTCTTATCATTTTAGCTAGTGGTAACGATGCTGCTGATTCGGTGGACATTGGTTTTTACGGCCTTTACGACACCTCGGGTTCACAAGACCTATACGCTGGCCTTTTCCGTGACGCTTCAGACGGTAAGTTCCGTTTGTTTAAGGATTCGCAGGCGGCTCCGACCGGTACCGTGGATATCGGCGGTACGGGCTATTCGATTGCTTCGCTTGTCGCCAATATTGAGGGTGACATTACTGGGAACGCTGGTACGGCTACGGCGCTGGAAACTGCTCGCACTATTGGCGGTGTATCGTTTGATGGGACAGCTAATATTGATCTGCCTGGCGTCAATACGTCGGGTAATCAGGATACGTCAGGCAACGCAGCTAGCGCTACTGCCCTAGAGACTGCCCGCACAATTAACGGTGTTTCTTTTGACGGTACAGCAAATATTACTGTAACTGCGGCAGCGGGTACACTCACTGGTACGGAGCTAAACTCTTCGGTTGTTACTTCTTCGTTGACCTCTCTCGGTACCATTGCTACAGGTGTGTGGGCTGCTACGGATGTTGCTGTTGCCCACGGCGGTACGGGCGCTTCTGATGCGGCTGGAGCTAAAACCAATCTAGGGTTTATGACCCGGTATGCGGCGACAATTGGAAATAACTCCGACGCTGCAATCGCCGTGACACACAGCCTCGGGTCTGAGGATGTAATTGTCGAAGTCTACGACGCCGCCACTAAAGAAACTGTTATTTGTGATGTTGACCGTACAAGTGCTAACGAGGTCACATTGACGTTCTCCTCAGCCCCCGACACTAACGCTCTCCGGGTCGTTATTATTGGCTGATAAGATGTCACGGGAAAACAAACCGTGGCGCTACGGGTCCATGCGACAGTGAGGATCAGTAGTTACTCCGCCGTGCAGGCGATTACCCGACAAGGGGTGGGGCTGGTTGTAGAATCCGCCCCACCTCTTGTGCTAGAATAAGGGTAGTACTACTGATGTGCTTGAGGGCACACTGTTCTAAGGATCGGTTGAGGCCGTGGCAAGAAAATTCAAGACTCCTATAACTATTGACGATTTAGGCTCTGCTTCTTCGCAGGCGCTGGCCGCTAATGTAGATGGTGATTCACAGAATCGTATCAATATTGATGCGGGCGGTAAGATTACTTGGGGTTCTGGTTCTGCCACTGGCGACACAACACTTTACAGGGCTACCGCTGATACTCTGAAGACGGATGATGCTTTCACTGCCACGTCTTTGGCTGTTACGGGCCAGTTTACTTTCCCTACGTCGGATGGTTCTGCGGATCAGGTTATTACGACTAATGGTTCTGGTACGTTAACTTGGTCTGATGTTTCTGCGAATGCGTCGGTGTCTGAGACCCCTCCGTCGTCTCCGGCGACTGGTCAAATTTGGTACGAGTCGGACACGGGCAAAACATTTGTTTATTATGATTCGTTTTGGATTGAGGTTGGTGCATCGCCACCTTCGTCTCCTTTTATTACGGATTTGGATGAAGATACGAAGATTCAGGTTGAGGAGTCTTCGGATGAGGATAAGATTCGTTTTGATACTGCTGGTTCGGAGCGGATGATTATTGATGCGTCGGGCAATGTCGGTATCGGTACAACCTCTCCTGCTTACAAATTAGATGTGGCCGGAGACATACACATCAGCAACGCAGACCCGTATTTGATCTTTACTGACACGGACACGAACGCAGAATCTCGGATTTCCGCATCTTCTAGTGTCGGATCATTGATTATTGATGCTGACTTCAGCAATGAACAGGCTGGTACGAATATCGTCTTTAAGAGCGACGGCGTTGAGCGTATGCGTATCAACGATTCTGGCAATGTCGGTATCGGTACAGCGTCACCTAGCGCAGAGTTGGATATCAAGGGTGCATCTAATCCTGAGATTCGTTTCCAGTCAACGGACAGTAGCGACCCGTTTATCTATTTTGGCGATCAGGTTGATGCTGTTCGTGGCGGTATCGGTTTTGATACTTCTGCTAACCAGTTGCAGTTGCGAGGCTACAACAACAGCACTCGGATAGCGATTGACTCCTCTGGCAATGTCGGTATCGGCACCACGTCGCCTAGCGATTTGTTGCATATTGACGCTGGTACTTCTGGAGCCATAAAAATTGGTACAACTGGTGGGCGTATTGCTGCATTAACCGCTAATGATTCAGAACCATACTTGTCTGTTGGGTCAACTTCGTCTCATTCTTTTGCAATAATGACTAATGGCTCTCGGCGCTTAATTGTTAATTCGTCTGGCAATGTCGGAATTGGTGATAGTTCACCGTCGTACACGTTAGATGTTAACGGTACGGTTCGCTCTGTTGGCAAGTTGACGGCGGCAAACGGTATCGACGGATTGACGTTAGCTAACGACGGCATCGCTGGCGACAACTACAACATTACTGGCGTCAACCAGATGACGATCAACGACGAGGGCGAGGGCATCGCCTGGCCGAACGTCACGATGTATCAGGAGCCAGGAGACACAGACCGCCTGACGTTGACAGGCCACTTCGCACCATCCGCTTCCAACACTTACGACCTTGGTACGTCGTCGGATTTTTGGCGGAATGCCTACATTGCTGGCAACATCTACATGGGCGCAAACGACTACATTGATTACGACGACTCAACTAACTACTTTAAGTTGATTGCTGACGGGTCCGTCCGTCACGAGTTTTACCCTGGCCGCATCAAGGTGCTCAACACCGGTTGGTGTACGCTGGGTGCGGACAGTACTTGGGGTCGCCTTGAAACTGACCGTGGCAAGTTCTACATCAACAAAGAAATTTGGGTTGATGAAGGCAAGGTGTCGTCATACAACGAAAACTTGTCGCTACAAGACTCCGGTACGACGGTTATGACGTTGGACGCTGCGGCGAACGTAAACGGTTCGGCGCTGATCTATCAGGGACAGGTAGACAGCTACACGGACGCAGGTAAGAAAGCAGGGTTGCGTATCGTTAGCCGTTCTTCTTCCAGCGAGGCGACGGGCGGGCTGACTGGTTTTCTTTGTCAGACTACGTACAGCACTGATCGTCACGTGCATGGCCGAGTATTTTGGAGTAGCGGCGACGTAATGACTTGGCGTAACTATGAGAACACGGCGTGGACCGGACATCAAGCGGCGTTCTATACGGTCAGTTCAAGTGCCGAAACGAAGGAGCGTATTCGCACCGGCAGGGACGAGCGTGGCGTGTTGGACTACGCTGTACCAGGTCCCCGCAAAATGGCGTTCAAGCAGGCACGCAAGTTGCGTCCGGTGATCTTTGATGACGCCGTTCAGGAAACTCTGTATGAGTGGGACGGATGCCCTGATGGGCTTCATGAAACTCGTGACGAATGCACTGAAGCCAAGTGTGACGGAAAAGACAACATGATCAAGAAGTTGCACGTGTGCGACGACTACTTGTGTGGGGGCACTAACGAAGAGCCATGTTGGCTGATTGAGCGGCATGTTGACCGTCCCGGCTTGATTGCTGAGGAAGTTAAGGAAATCTATCCGAAGGCTGTTTCACGAGACGCCCACGGCGGTCACCTTGGTATTGATTACGCTGTCATTACAACCGAACTTATTAATACGGTAACCCATCTGTTAGAGGATAGAGACGAGATGCGAGATCGAGCGGCGGCAGCTATTCACGCTCGTCGTAGGGCTGAGAGAAGTGTGGCTGACCTAGTGGCTCGTATTGAAGTATTGGAGAATAACTAATGGCTATCAATTTTCCTGATTCCCCATCCGTAAACGACACCCACACAGTCAGCAACCGTACATGGCAATGGAACGGAACATACTGGTCTATCGTGGTCAGTAGCGCTTCTGGTGCCATAGCGACGACAGAGTACGTGGACTCAACTGTTGAAACTGGTGTGCGTTGGAACGAGGCTGTAGACTTAGCGACTGCGGCTGTGCTTCCTAATTCTCCCACGTATGACAATGGTTCTTCTGGTGTTGGGGCTACGCTTACGGCTGGCTCTAATGCACGTATCGCTGTTGATGGTGTGAATGGTACGGTGGGTGATAGGGTTCTTGTTAAGAATCAGGCGGCTGCGGCTCAGAATGGTATTTATGCGGTCACAACTCAGGGTGATGGTTCAACTGCGTATGTGTTAACTCGTGCGACCGATAATGACTCAAGTCTTTATGCTGGTGATGCTACGTGGGTTTTGGGCGGATCGTCTAACGCTAATCAGGGTTTTATCCTTACGTCTGAGGGTAGTGGCACTAATGAGGTGCATACGCTCGGTACGGATTCTTTGACGTATACACAGTTTTCGGGTGTCAGTTCTGTTACTGCTGGAACAAATTTGACGAAGACAGGTAACACGATTAACCTTGATGCTTCTTTGACTGGTTTGTCGGCTGTTACGTCTACTGCGTTTACGGGCGGTTTGACTGGTGATGTCACTGGCGATTTGACTGGTAATGTTAGCGGTAACGTGACTGGTAACGTGACTGGTAATCTCACAGGCGGTGTGACTGGCGATGTGACTGGTAATCTCACAGGCGACGTGACTGGCGATGTGACTGGCGATGTTACCGGTGATGTTACGGGCACATCATCCCTTGCGACAAGTGTGACTGTTACTGCTAATAACTCTACTGATGAAACAGTTTATATCACATTTGTTGACGGTGACACGGGTACGCAGGGTGTCGAAACCGACACGGGGTTGACTTACAATCCGAGTACTGGAGTTATTGGAACTACTTCTGTGACGGGTAATCTGACTGGTAACGTGACCGGCAACGTCACGGGCGACGTGACAGGCGATCTAACTGGTAATGCAACCGGCAACCTTACGGGTAATGTCACGGGCAACGTGACTGGTGATGTGACTGGTGCCCTTACTGGCAACGTTACGGGTAACGTGACGGGCGATGTGACGGGTGATGTGACTGGTGCTCTTACTGGTAACGTGACTGGCGATGTGACGGGTGATGTAACTGGCAACGTGACGGGTAACGTGACGGGTGATGTGACTGGTGCTCTTACTGGCAACGTTACTGGCGATGTGACGGGTGATGTCGCAGGGGACTTAACTGGAGATGTTTTTGCATCCAACGGAACAAGTAAGATTTTAGATAACGGAACTGACGGCACAGACGCTCAACTTACGGGTAGTGTTGTCGGTGATGTTACTGGTGACGTGACAGGAAATATCACATCTTCTGGAACATCTACGTTCTCAGGCACAGTAAACCTTAACGGTGCAACGGTTTCCAATGCGGCGTTTAACTTAACGGGCGATCTGACAGGCAATGCAGACACTGCAACGTCGGTGAATCAGATGACAATTACTGCAAACAACTCTACTGATGAGACAGTTTACTTAACTTTTGTAGATGGGGCGACAGGCAGTCAAGGGTTAGAAACCGACACGGGCTTGTCGTATAATCCTAGCACGGGTGTTCTCACTACCACGACTCTGGCAGGAAACATCACCGGGGACGTAACTTCAGGTAATCTTCAGTTTGGTATTGCAGGGGATAATGAAATTGATACGTCTTCAGGTAATCTCACACTTGATTCTGCTGGGGGTACCGTTGCAATTGACGATAATGCTACGATTGCTGGAGATTTGACGTTAACTTCAACAGACGCTGGTTCTTCAGCCGGACCCATTATTGAGCTTTACCGCAACTCTTCGTCTCCTACCGCCGCTGACTATCTTGGACAGATTCAGTATTCCGGTGAGAACTCAAACGGCGGAACAGAAATTTACGCTAAAGTTACTGGTAAAATTCTTGATGCTACACACACCACTGAAGACGGGTTGATTGAGACAGCGATCAAGGGTGGCGGCTCCTTCACAATTGTTAGTAGACAAAGGGCCGACGAACTACAGTTAATTAATGGTGTGGGTCTTTCAGTAGCTGGTGATGTGACAGTCTCGGGAAACCTAACAGTTGACGGCACCACATCGACCATTAATTCTACCACGATTACTGTAGATGACAAAAACATTGAACTAGGTTCTGTTGCCAGTCCCAGTGACACAACTGCGGACGGTGGTGGTATCACTCTTAAGGGCGCAACGGATAAAACTTTCAACTGGGTAAATGCTACTGATTCGTGGACTTCATCAGAACATATTGATCTTGCATCGGGTAAAGCATTCTACATCAACAATACTTCTGTTCTGTCGGCTTCAGCGCTTGGTACGGCTGTTGCAGTTTCGCTGCTTTCGACTACTGCCTCTTCTTCGGAGGGCCGCATTGCGTGGGATGCCACGAATGACAAGATTATTGTTGGCGATGGCTCTACACAGCGTGAGTTTGCGTCCTCTACCTTAAAGACCAACGCACAGACTTCAAGTTGGACACTCAGCTTGGTTGACAAGGATAAGCTTGTGGAAATAGGTGCAGGCGGCGCTAACACTGTGACGGTTCCGCCTAACTCTTCAGTTGCTTTTCCGATAGGCACTCAAATTACTGTGTTACAGACTGGTGCTGGGCAGACCACGCTTACTGCGGGGGCGGGTGTTACTGTTAACGGGACGCCAGGACTTAAGTTGCGTGACCAGTGGTCATCTGCTACACTAATAAAAAGAGGCACAGATACGTGGGTTGCTGTTGGCGACCTTTCTGACTAAGGTGTAGAGGTATGGCTGTAGGCAAAGATGTAGGGCAAGGCGGTAAGCTGCCCGAGAGCACTGTAACTAAATCTCCGGGGCAGTCTGGCGGAGGTACGCCTCTCATTGGCAACTCAACTGCCAACGACGTGACGTTTGGTATTACTGCGTCCTACACAGGTAAAGGCAACACAGCAGATATCCGGGCCTGGACTAACACTACTGGACCTGCCGGTTCTGACACTGCGGGCAAGGGTGGCCCTTCCGCTACTTCTGCGGGTGCGGCTAACGTAGCGCAGGGGGTAGAGCAGGACTGTACGTTTGACGTTGTTACCTCTCACACTTCTGCGCAAGATGAGGTGAGGGCAGGTTTTGCTTACACGTTCATGCGGTCCACTATTGCGGAAGACGGCACTACAGAGACTGAAGAAATCGGTGATTTCATTCCAGTCAAAAAGCCCTCCACTTTGAACACTATTAGTGCTACTACTGGTGATGACGCTAGTACTACTGTTTCTTGGACAGCACATACTGTAGGTAACTTCGGCGCATCGGATTCCAGTTCAGACTACTATGATGAAAGTTACGACAACTATATCAAGTTGGAGGTTACCCCTGCGGGTGGCAGCGCTTCAACAACAACTATTACAAACTCTCCTACGTCTTCGTCTAAGGTTCTCTCTGGCTTGACTAATGGTACTGAGTACAGTATCCGAGGTAGGTTAGAAAACGATCATATTGTTGGAAACTGGTCGAATACTGTAACGGTCACCCCTGTGGCTCCACCTTACTTCCCCCCGTTCTTTCCGCCCTTTTTCCCACCGTTCTTCCCGCCGTTCTTCCCCCCGTTCTTCCCGCCGTTCTTTCCCCCGTTCTTCCCGCCTTACTTCCCGCCGTTCTTCCCACCGTTCTTCCCGCCTTACTTCCCGCCCTTTTTCCCACCGTTCTTCCCGCCTTACTTCCCCCCGTTCTTCCCGCCCTTCTTCCCACCGTTCTTCCCACCGTTCTTCCCGCCTTACTTCCCACCGTACTTTCCCCCGGCGTTCAAGTAAGGATTGACTTCGCCGGGAGTGTGCGTTAGAATAACGGTATGGAAGAAGTTTCAATTATCCCTTCAGGGTACTTTGGTGACAGTTCTAACAACATCGTTGTGTTTGAAAATTTTATTGACCCTGACGATCTAAGTCTGGTTCAGGCTTTCTTACCCACGATTGATGAATGGGACAACGGTAAAGATACGGAGTACGACGAGAACGGTGTATGCATTTATGATGCTGCCTATTGGAATGATCGTATGTGCAGTGGTGGGATTATAGGACGAAAGAATCCTGTGGTGTACCAGACTATTGAAAAATATATTGAAAAGATGGCCGGTAAAGTGCAGGAGTTTTTCAACGTTAAAGTGTCATCACGTAACCCTGTTTTGATGCGATGGTTTGAGGGTATTGAGCAACAGCCGCACGCTGACAAAGAGCTAAATTGCGGAAGCCCCAATCCTTTTCCCACGTATGACCTCAACTCTCTAATTTATTACAACGACGATTTTACTGGTGGGGAACTGTACTTCCCTGACCACGATATTGAAATTACCCCAAAGCCAGGTTTGGCAGTAATGTTCGTAGGTGATCGAAACTATCTTCATGGGGTCCGCACGGTAACGAGTGGTGAACGCTGGACCACGCCGTCGTTTTATACTGTTGTGGAGAACTATAACGAGGGGGCCTGGTGAAAGAGCGAGATGGTGTAGTAGTTGTACCTGATTTTTTAGCTCCTGACACTGTTGCGCTGTTTACCGAAGAAATATCCAAGCTCCCTCGTCACGATATTGAAGACCACTTATACGATAAGTGTGTTCAGATGGGTGAGAGCGATGTCTTGAGTCCCTTGATGGGAGACTTAAGATCAAATGTTAAAGAGTTTATTGAAGACTACTATTCATGTGTGGTCGGGCATGAAGAACTAGCCTCGCTAGTTAGTGGGCTTCCCGGATGGGAGTTACAGCTTCACGCTGACACCCTTCAAGATACGGCCTTGAACTTAGGAACTTACGGAGGCTACCCCTCCCGTGACATTTCCACGCTTCTGTATTTTAACGATCACGGCACCGATTTTACTGGTGGTGATCTTTTTATGCCGAATCAAGATTTGTTTATTTTTCCAAAAGCAGGGACACTGGTTGCGTTCCCAACAAGCGAAAAGTATCTGCATCAAGTGGCTAAAATTCAGTCTGGTGAGCGATTAAACATCACTACGTTTTGGCATGTCCTAGAAAGATTTGACTCTACCCGATACGTCTGATACGATAACAGCATGAGTTACGGTAACTATAGCGCAGCATCCGAGTTTGACTATGAATATATTGGTAATCCACAGTTGGGGATTGTTGTTTACAAAAACTGTTTAGATGGAGTAGACTACGTTCCTGACCGTTTACATGCTGCGCTCGATGATAGTTCACACGATTACTTTAAGTGGCACGAGTCGTTAGTGGGTGAGGGCGTAAAAATGCCTGAGTACCGGGATTGTACCGACTTTAAGATGGCTGAGGAGTACATCCCTAATACGCCGCCTTCATTTTCGGAGATCAACAATGTGTACACAGATGTTGCGGGCCGGATTAAGTCTGGATTGAATCACTATCAGAGCATGTACAACATTACTATGCGCTACATGGAGGCAATCAACTTTGTTCGGTACGGGCCAGGGGAGCACTTCGCAGTGCATACTGACCACGGATTTTCTTACATTTGTACGGTATCTAACATTGTGTACTTTAATGACGGGTACGAGGGTGGGGAGCTACACTTTCCGCTGCTGGACATTTCGTATAAGCCTGAAGCGGGTGATTCAATATTTTTCCCTTCAACGTACATCTACGCTCATGCATCTCTGCCGGTGACATCAGGGTTCAAATACGCTGCGGTAACAATGTTTGACTACAACGATGACTCACATCAGCATGGTGGGTTCTCACGAGACTTCGGGCAGTCTTCTGAGCAACCTGCTCAGCCTGCCTTCCCTGAGGGCGGTCAGACACAGCCTGAAAGTAGCCCGACACAGGTAGCCGCCTTTGATGAAGAGCAGTTACGCAAAATTATTTACGATGAGATTCACAAGTACGCTGTTGCTAGTTGGGAAGCCAATCAGGGCTACACACAAGATCAGATGAGGAAACAATGAGCAAACTAACTCTTTTGCGTACCCATCAAGGTTCGCCGGAGATTCAACAGTCACGGCTTATGCGTGGCTGGATGGACGACACTTACAATAAACACGCTTACCGCTGCTTGCCTTTGTCTATGGCAAATGTGAACGGTTGGGAAATTTTGTTACCGTGTGATGTTGTCGTAAAGTGGGATGGGGGTGACACTGTTCCCACACTTGTCTCGGGCGGAGAGTACAACAACCGTATGGTTGCGGACTGCAATAAGATAGGCATGGTCGATTTTCCGTTGGGTTGGGCATTCAATACTGACGAGGGCTATCATACGTGGGTAACTGGGTCCCCTAACTATTTTGTAGAGGGCGCTGTCCCGCTGTCTTCAATCATCCCTAGCGACTGGTGGCCGGATGAAGTTCCAACGGCTTGGAAACTGACGGAGCCAGGTAAAGAGGTTGTGTTTCCTAAGGGTATGCCGTTCGCATTCTTTTTCGTTTTTGATACAAACCTTATGCCTGCTATTGAGTGTAATGTTGAGAATTTATGGGATAAGCCCGATTTGATGGAAAGCCGTATGCGCTACAGCGAGGCCAAGATGAAGAAGATGCAGGAAGCGCCGTGGACTTGGATGAACGGAATCCGTACAGGGTTAGACGAGCAAGGCAATCAGATTGGCCCACGCTACGAGGGGTCCGTGAAATTAGACGTACCAGAAGTGCCGGAGGTATCATGGCATACGCAATGAATGTACACACCCCTCTGGGTATTGAGAAGTTCTTGTTGGATTTACCCACGGAAGATAACTGTGGGAGCGCCCACATGCTTAAGGGTAGTTTAGATTTTACTTCGTTCAACAAAATGAATGAGACTTATGTTTTATCTGCATTTACTGAGGTCCCATTTAGCTGCTTGGTTAGAGTACAGTGTACACCTAGTGATGAAACGTTGACCGGGGTTGTTGAGATTGGTGATAGTGACACAGGCGAAATCATGTTCTCGTGCCCTATCGACGGACAAGTTTCTAGCAATCCGCATCCTTGGATTGATCAACATGCTGCTTGGAGCGAAAAATATAAATGGAGGGACCAATGAGCGTTTATGATGTGCAGATGAAGTCAATTGATGGCAAAGCAGACTTCATGCAACAATTTGATGGTAAGGTGACGCTGGTCGTGAACATTGTGTCAAAGTTGGGGTATACTCCCCAGTGCAGCACCTTCTGGTCTTTTGGACGCACGACACGCCAGTTGTGGCAGTTACAGAAAGTTCATGACGAGTTTAAAGATCGTGGGTTTAGCGTTGTTGGCTTCCCCTGCAATCAGTTCGGGCAGATGGAGCCTGGTGAAAACGAGGAGATTTCTGAGTGGGTAAAGCAGACGTATCCATTTGTTAATTTTCCGCTGTCTGAAAAAATTGAAGTTAACGGTAAGGGCGGAAGTCTAGTGTACTCTGCTTTACTGGGTAACGTGACCCGTGTTAAGGATGCGTCTCCTGCCGACACTTCAGAGGCGGCATATTTAGGCTGGAACAAGTCGGGTGGTGCAGTCGCCCGTATTCCGCACAGTTGGGAAAAGTTTGTTGTCAGCAGGAGCGGTGAGATGATTACTCGTTTCAATTGGCAGAGCGATCCGCTAGACGACGTTCCTCTAACTACTGGTGAAAGTTGGACAATCCGAGAGTGCATTGACGAGGTACTGGACTACTAAACGGTATAATAGTAGTAGCGAAAGGTACTTTTATGCGTTTAAGAAACAGTGTGCAGAAAATTGCGCTTGAAGATAAGTTGAGTCGGCTTCGTCCATTTTTAGAACAGTCTATGCGGCTGGAGGGTATTGATCCTGACGAGTATCCAGATGTTCAGGATTTAATTGATACAATTCCGGGCATGATGCCCATCATTAATGATGGCGATCCAGTTAGATTCAGAGGAGGTTATAGGCTGTGGGCGTCGGTGCCACGTACCGACCATCCCGATCATTGGATGAATGCGCTGTGCTCTTCTACAGAGACGCATATGCCTATGACCGTAGACGAGTTATATGGTAGAGAAGACTACAAGTCTACTGTTCTGGACCACACGGGTTCTGATTTTCTGAGAATGATTGAAAAGCATTTAACTCTGTTACACCACGAAGGGCTGGCTCATATCATTTATACGCAAGTTGACTCTGATGTGGGTGCAGGAATTATTGAAAAGTTACAGATGACTCATCCGTACACTGCTGCCTGCTCTTTGCATGAGTTCTTTAAACTTTTACTGGAGTGGCAGTGGGCTTTGCTGTACGCAGATAACACCGAGCCGGTTGCTCAGTTAGCAAGTGACGTGTTGGAGTATTTTGAATTGCATGTTGACGAAGAGGATTCTAACGAAATTGTTCGGGATTTGATGGCTCTTCCCGATATGCAGGTGGCACAATATGTGAGAACGGGGGAGTGTTCTCTGAATCAAGTTACCCCCGACATGCCTTTGTCTTTCAGGCTCTGGGCGGCAACGAAGAATCTGATGGAAGAGCCTCGCCCGATACTTGCGCAACTATACATTGATTGTGTATCATATAAGAACATCGAGAAAGATTTAGGAAGATTGTGAGAAACCTATGGCTGTAACAGTTTCCGATGCCCAGCGGCAAAAAGCTAAAGAAAAAGCAATGGATTTTTTAAATCAAAACATTGTGTCTATGGCGATGATGCTGAACATTGATCCGAGCACACTAACGTCAAGCTATGTTATTCCGGTGTCCGAGAATGACACTGATTACCCTGCGTATCGTTCGCTTTTGACGATGGTAGGCAACTTGGAAGCCTTGGAATCATGAAGAAGTATGTCGTCGTTGATAGCTCCGTGGAGCGAGAGGCCGCAGCAGACGGTGTAGATATTAACGCCTTTGGGGAGTCTGACCAAGGCCCAGAGCCGACAGACGCTTCTCGGGTGTCTGAAGAGCCTGTAAAGTTCGATTCGTCCACGACTGCGTGGAATGTGCCTTCGGGCGAGGGCTTCCTTTGTCATTTCTACTCCGGTGACACTGATCCGTTAAGGACTTCTTTACCGTTGTCCGCTGAGAGCTTAGACGAGTTTGCCGATGAGTAGGGTTGGGAATGCAAGTTCACCGGCTTATAATGCTGTAGCAGATTTGGCGCATGTGGAGCGAGAGTTAATTACGGTGATGTACTCTCTCGGCATGAATACAGAAACTATTTCGTCTTCTTCGTTTGATGAGATCGTTGCTGGTATTAAATCAACCTTCCCTTTCATTCGTTTAGAGCAGGGCCACACATTAGCTTCTAACGATGCATTGAAGGAAATTAACGTGTTATTGATGGTGAATGTGCGGCGACTGTGGCATCGCTGGCAGCTAGCGGAGAGTATTGTTAATGGATAAGATTCTAGGTAATAAGTTTTTAATTGCGAACGCACTGACTTACGAGTTTTCCAAAAACGCATCTCAGGAGCTTGACTACGATTTCTTTTCGGTGCATGATGATATTGTCCGGGCGGTTAACGCTGACTGGCGCTCTAAGAATCTTGACCGTCGTTCAATTGCGGTCGGCACCGACTTTTATATGCATGTGTGGGACTTGCTATCAGGCAAAGTTGCGGGCTGGAAAGAGATGGTTTACATTTCCACTGGTATCTACTCGCAGATGGTTGTCGATTTGATTAAACCGACTTCGGCGTTAGTTGCGTCACCCGATAGAAACTTTGACTTTGTTTCAGATTTAAACAGAAGGGGGTGTGCTTTAACTTTCTTAAATAACGATTGTTTACAGGCTTTTGAGGCGCATGTTCTCACACACCCTGAATACAAGTTCACTGGAGATTACACTGTAATTGAGTATGCCGAATTAGAAGCAATGACAGAGCCACAGTTTGATTTCGTTCACATGCACTCACCTGACCTTACTCTTAATCCTGCGCTGATCGGGAAGATTGTTGATATTACAAATTCCGGTGGGGCGCTGTATCTTTCAGGCGTGAACGAAATGATGCGTCTCTACTCTCCTGACTACTACATTGAGCCGTTGTACGACTTGTACGAGGCGCTTGATGAACGCACAGACATTACAAGCTACCATATCCCTCATGCAATTGGGTTCCAAATTTTAGTAAAGAAGTAACATGACCGACGACAATGTTCAGCCCGACGATTGGCGTAGTGGGGACCCCCATCCCGACACACCTGTTATTGATGATGCTGCTCTCAAGGAAATTGGTGAGTTTGAGGTAGAGGACTTGGGCGGCGGTGTTATGGTGTTCAGAAAGGCCGTTACAGGAGATACAGAAGAAGTATTCAAGTATATTGATGCACAGTCCGAGGTATCTCATCAGAACAGGTGGGAGTATATTGTTGGTGAGGACGGGGAAAAGTATGGCATCAACGAAGATGGTTTTAGATATCGGCCTGAAGATATTCCTGCAACACCCGTTCGGTTACTTCACCCTGTAACAAAAGACACGCCGGATGTCCCACGTGAGTTTTTTCACGGCATGGAGGACACGATTTACAAAGCGCTTCTGCGTTATATCGACTACTTCCCGCTGCTTGTTGGGTGCGTGTGGTGGAAAAATCGGGGGCACATTCTTCGTTATGCCGATGAAGGTATCTTGGGCGCTCACTGCGATAATGATACAAACTATAAAGTAACCGAGGGCGTGCGTTATATGCCTCGTGGGCAGATGGCCGCACGGCAGACTTGTGGATGCCTAGTGTATCTAAACGACTCTGTTGAGAGTGAAGACGAGTTAGACGGTACAAACTTTACTGGCGGAATGCTAGAGTTCTTTCATCTGGGTATTGAGTACAAGCCCAAGAAAGGCGACATCGTATTTTTCCCAACGAATTACATGGCGTCCCATCAGGTAAGCCGAATGGACGCTGGGGTACGTTATACTTATCTATCTTTCTTTGGTCAAGGCTCTCCGCACCAAGAAGGAAACATCAATATCGTAGAGCCAGACGACAGCTTTCAGTGGTGTCCCGCAATGTGGATGAATAACATTTACGATGATTATGAGCGGTACTGCAAGTCTGACTATTCTCGCTTTTCTACGGGCGAGGAACAGAACATCGGGATCAATCCCGTGTATCAGGGGCGGTGTGTGGCCCAGTACGGGGATACTCACGAGGCCGAAGAACTTGACGGGGCGGCTAACTGTGGTACGGAGGGTGCGCCGATTGAGCCATGATTGATGTAATTGATTGCTGTTACAGCGATGTAATTAACGATTCTGCATACTTTGCCGATAAGTTTCTACACGATGGGGTTTTTGGGTTGCGTGGATTACACGCTACCGAAGAAGAACAGTTAAACATTATTGTGGCGTTAGGTGACGAGATCGGGTGGGTTCCACGGACTGCTGACTTTGATCGGTCTTGTCTTCGCCGGTATGTTGAAGATCATTCGCACACGTTTGACTATGGAGAGCATACCGGCAGTGATCTTTCCGTGAATTGGCATTTAGAGCATGTTGAGGCATCATTAGAGAATTCTACAGTGGCAGGGTTCTGGAACATGCTTAAGTTTGATTGTTCGACGGATGTGGGGGCGACATACTTTAAAGATAACTCTAAGTTAGTTGAGGACTTGCCCGCAGAGGTGGTAAAGTTCTTACGGAAGTGTGTGGTTTCTGACCAAGATATTGTGGACAGGAAGGGTCATAGGGCTTCTATCAATTTACGTCACGCAGTTGAGCGCCACCCGTTTAAAGATGCAGAAGTCATTAGAGTCTGTCAGGGGTATGTGTCTCTAGTTTCTTTTGACGGGCGTGATCCTTCACCTAGTGAGATAGATGAGCTTGAAGCGCATGTTGATACTATTCAAGTAGAAATTATGCGGGACCTTAAACGTAGACTGACTTGGAATTGGCAAGTGGGGGATATGCTTGTGAGCGATTTGTTTACGATGTCACACGCTGTTTCTGGTGGCTTTAAGCAGAGTGAGCGAAAGTTTTTAGGCTACTTTTGCAGCCACCCAGCCATTGACAGTGCTTCTCTGTTTCAGTAGACTACGTGTATGTTTGTTTCGTACAATGATCCCGAGCCAGAAGATTTAGGCGGCGGTGTAGTTGTTTTCCGCAATGCCGTTTCGTGCGAGTGGGAGAAACTTTATGATGAGGTTTCTCTGCTTGTTGACGAAGAGTATGCCGGAATGTACACAGAGGTCACCAACCCTGAAACGGGCGAGATTGCTTACGAGAACAAAAGTGGATATCTGTTTGGGTTAGACACATACGAGTCTATGCCCCGCCGTGGTTCTTCTCTTCACCTAAACCCACGAGAAGATGTAAGACACTTGCTACGTGCGCTGGAAGATGCTAAAGACGCTTGTTTACTTAAGTATTTTACTTGTTACCCTTTGGCGTACAATTGCGTTTGGTGGAAGGTGAAGGGGCATGTGGTGTCCTATGGTGACGGTGTTTATCTAGGATCACACTCAGATATCAGTGCTGAGTATGTGTACGGAGTTCACCGGACATCGCAGGAGTTAGCTTTACGTAATGTTGTGTCTAATGTGACATATCTAAACTCTTCTGTGCCTGAGTCAGAGTTGAACGCTAGAAACTTTACAGAAGGTGCCCACAATTTCAACTATTTAAATATCGACCCTATTGTCCCTGAGGCGGGCACGATTATATTCTTCCCTTCTAACTATGTGGCGGCTCACGAAGTTTGCCCGGTGGGGAAGGGGCGTAGGATGTCGTATTTGGGTTGGTACTCTCAGGGTACCCCTAATTCCGCTGTCCGGGAAGACGTTATTGATCCTTTGGTAAATCCTGAAGGGGCTGAATCCAGTACGAATGTGTGGATGCCCACGTTGCGTGAAGATTACCGGGCCTTTTTAGAAGAGCGTGGCTATGACGAGCGCTCAGAGCAATACAGAACTACTTTGTTAAACTCGGAGGGGTAATGATTCAAGCAGAGCATGTTGGTATGGGCGTTGTGATTTGCCGCAACGTATTGGAAGTTGATCCTGACTTTTTTGCGAAGTATTGTGGTTGGCTTACGGGTGAGTCGGAGCAGACTTTTAAGTTTGAGAAAGATCATGCCGTTAATCAGACAGGGTTCAAGTTTAGCCTTGAGGATATCGGGATGGCCCCACAGCGCTTCTTGGAAACTCGTGGGGCTAGCCGTGCAACTGAAGTTCCTCAGGAGTACTTAGACTTTGTGGACTCGTGTGAGGATGCACTGTATCGGGCACTTGTAGAGTACTGCACGATCTTCCCGGATGCGGCTACAACGGCTTGGTGGCGACCGAAGGGGCATGTGGCGGTGTACGACGCAGGGCAGCACATTGGTCCCCACTGTGACGATCAGGTACCGTTTGAATGGGGTGAATCTCCACCTAATCAGGTTTCGATGCACAACAGTACCAGCATTAATCTTTATCTAAACAACTGTGGGACGGATTATACTGGCGGAGAAATTAACTTCCCTCATGCAGATTATGCGTTTACGCCGGAAGCTGGGTCGGTCGCTATTTACCCCTCCAGTTATGTCGGAAGGCATGAAGTGTATCCTGTAGAGTCAGGGAGACGAGTTGCCTTTTTAAGCATGGCCTGCTATGGTGTGGATACCCCGAACAACGAGATTGTCGGGCAAGAAGGCGCTAGGATTTGGATGCCCAATCTGATTGCTGACAGTCAGGCGGGGTCAACAGAAGGACGCCGTTCGTAGATTGAGAAGTCTACATTTGCGTTCATGTTTGGTTCTGCGGGATCAAAGTTTGCGCCAATTACAAGACGTGTCTCCGGTGACTGTTGGCGTTCTGTCCAGTGTAGGACGTAGGACGGAAAAATAACGTACATTCCCGATTGCGGCTGTACGTGTGTGTTTCTGTGTACTGTGTTACACCAAGTGGCTGATAGGATGAGTTTGGCAGATTTCTCATCGGCTATAGGGTAGTAGACTGCCGACCAGTAGTCTTCGGGGTGAATGTGAAAGTTGGCGTGGTGAGAGTGAGGTCCGACACTCTTCCCGTGCTGTAAGTTTAGTGCCCACTGGTTCTTCAGAATTAAGTCATTGTTTTCTGCGCCATACTGAACTAGACGAGTCATGCGAGTTAGTAGCTCGTTTATCTCCGGGGTGTCGGGTAACAGAATGTCTTGGTCGTCCCACGGCTCCTCTTCATCGCCACAGGGTTCACCGTACTGTGTGATTTGATGGGAGATTAACTCGTTGTCGATGTCATCAAGATGTCCTTGGAAGAAGGGGATATTGACTAGTGATTTTTTATCCATTACTAAGTTCCTTTCGGGTACCTTTTGAGTTGAACGATCTTAGCACAGGGAGAAGTAAGTCTCCACTGAGTTCATGATTTGTAACATATTCTTCGTAGTCTACAAAAAAGTCGTGCATCCAGACTTGACCGCTGTAAATGTTACTGCTGTCCTCTACTATGTTGACTCCATATTCCGGGGCAGATGAACCTTGTCCAAAGTATGATAAGTACGCATAGCGGTTGCCTGCGGTAATTGGGTTGACTTCGTGAGCACAAACAAAGTTTGCGGGAAACAGGAGTACGTCTCCGGCCTTAGGCGAGTACGTCACGTTGGCGTAGGGGAAAACAATGTCGCCTCCTTCATAGTCGTCGTTCAAGTATGCAATCGCAGCCAAAACGTGTTTGACGCCTAGTTGAAAGTCTGGCTCGTAGTGGGGCTGGTAGTTGATGTCATTGTCAGCGTGTAGTCCAAGTGCCGATCCCGCCTTGTACGAAAGTACGTGTCCTTTTGTTTTCCACCAGAGGCAGGGAACAATCATAGGAAACTCTGTGGCGTACTGTAACAGTGCGTTGTAGACTTCTGTTTCTATGGTTTTAAAATAGCTTTGTTCCCACTCGTGTTGAAGGTCATTAAAGTTATTTATCCTGACACAGTTTGCTTCAATTTCTTCTGGTGTGAAGCGGTGTCCACTTAAGTTGGTGGCGTGTAGCACATTACCGGCGTCGTCATAAATGTATGTGTAGTGTTTCGCTAAGGCTTCGGCTCTTAGGGCCTCAATGGTAGGGAAGATGTTTGAATCAATGGATACTGCGTCTGCAATCCTGACGATTCCCATTCCTAAGTGCTCAGACATTGCCGTGGTTCATTTCTTTTTGGTGCCTTTCGATAGCGTCGTTTATGGGATAGTATGGCTCACCTAATCCGCTGGTTATGTTGGTCTTGGTGTGCATAAACAGAAAGAGATAGGCTTTATTACCTGCTGTTATTTCTGAAACGGCGTGCGTTACGGTACACGGTAACATCACGATACTTCCGGCTTTAGGGGACAGAAAAAAATCAGCGTGTTTATTGTAGTCCGTGCCTAGTGCGTCTAATTCTTCCGGTGAACGGGCATGGAAGGAAAGGTCGCCCCCTTCGTAATCATCGTTTAAGTAAAGCAATGCAGTCCAATCCATTGTGTTTATAGGATTTTCAATGTTTTTGTCAATGTGTGCGCCCATAGCGCCACCAGTTCTGTACTCTCGTAAGCAGTAGTTGCGTGTAATATAGGCGGGCATCGTGTTGCCGGTTATCCCTGCCCAAACATCCAGAGCTTTAATGTAGTCTGGTTCAATTAAGTTGATTATCTTGTCAGCTAGGTTGTGCGCTTTACTAAAATCTGGAGTTGTTTGTTTCCGGGGCCAGTGTTGATTTTCGTTTAGGTCCCAGTCGAAATGCTTTGCTCGCCCTCTGTGGCTTTCATGGGTATGCTCTACAATCTGTTTCCAGCCGTCTTCGGTGCGTACTGGACCGCCGTCGTACCATTCTTCCCACGCTGGGATAACTGGATACAAATCGGCGTTAGTGTCGTGTTCTTCAATTACACGCATAAACTCGGCAGCGTTAGGTAGCGCATCTTCAATGTAGATAACACCGTAATCAAGTTCATTTACTCTCATAGAAAAATTCCCCTGCCTCTAACGCAAACGGTGGACGATCCTTATGCCACACGTTAACAACTAGCACCTGACGAATTCCTGATAGGACCGGTGTAGTTTCGTGCATTCTCCTGCCTACATCAAACGATACTACTCTGTTAGGCACATATGCAATACGTTCTCGATCATCCTTAGGAGACAGGTACGCTTCTACTGATTCTTGCTCTAAGATATTGTCAGGGAAGCCCTCAATGCTGGCTTTATGAACTTCTAACATTCCGCCTTCAGGCGCTTCAGTGAATCCGTACCACACACTTCCCGCAATCGGAGCGTTGAATCTTTTATACTTTGCGTAAAGAAATGTGTCTTCATCGACGTGGTGTGCGAGGTACTGCGGGGGTACACATGATCTTGTCCAGTACTCAAATCCAATAACGTCGTCTAAACTAAAGTTTCTTATCGCAGGGTTTTCCCAGATAGCCTGAATTACTTGCTTCTTTAGAGTGTCGGCAGGAGAGTTCCACCAGCCGTCCCAAAACATGTACGGCGCAAAACACGATGACGCTTCGGTGTGGTACATCATGCCGTGAGAGTCCCCAATATTATTGCGGTCCTCAAAGGTGTCCATGAGGGGAGGGAAGAAGCTCTCATCTTCTTTGATGGCTTGAATCAAGTCTGGGTCGGTGAGGAAGTTATCTTGGACGTACATGTCTATATTTTAGTCAAATATGTGGGTTGGTGCAATTGCTTGCCTACACAATTTGTGGTAGAGTAGTACCATGAAACGAGACGAAGAATCAGTAAAGCGTGTTGTGGTGGCAGAAGGATTTGCCGTTCCAGTAGACGAGAAGCAGTTTGAGCACATGGTATCCACGTCGGCAAAGCCGGTGCTTGTAGATTTCTGGGCTGAATGGTGTGGACCGTGTAAGGCTATGGCACCTGTTCTGGATGAGTTTGCCGCAAAGTATGCAGATGAGATTCAGGTCATTAAAGTTGAAGCGGAGAAAGCACCGTTGCTCATGGAGCGGTTCGACATTACCAGCATCCCTACTTTGATGGTCTTTGTGGACGGTAAAGCAGAGTACAGCTTGGTAGGCGGGAGGCCGCTTGGGATGTTAGAGAAAGAACTGGGTGCGTACATCTGGGTGGAGACAAAGGACGCCTGATGCCTGACCTGTGGGATGATCTGCCGCCTGAGATGATGGGAGACCGCCCCCCGGCTGACTGCTTGTCTAAAGAGGTAGTGGCTCCTGCTGAGGTTAAGAAAAAAGAGCGTGGCGAGGATGCCGAGGGAAAGCTGCGACAAGTTTTTGGATCACCTGAAGTTAAGTAAGGTGTTGATTTAAAAAGTTTGGTCTTGACAGACTGCGCCGAGGCTACTATACTAGCCAGTATCAACAACGACAAACAAAAGGAGATCAAGTTGATTACTAAGAAGGCAATTATTCAGGCAGCAACCGAGGTGGCGGATCGTTCCCCGTCTTCCCGGAATCGTTCATCGAAGATGGTGACTTATCGTCATCCTCGTGGCCTGATTGGCAACACTCTTCACACTGCCGGTCTTTCACCCCGTGAGATCAAGTCTCTTCAGGGTAGCCGGAAGTACGACCGTTTCTTGAATCCTGCGGCTACCGCTTGGGTTCGTGAGGCGAACACTCGTGCGAACAAGGGTATGGCGTGGGGCGAGGTGGTCTCGTCCGTTCGCTGATCCTTCCGTCGTCTGAGCGACGTTTAAATAGAACTTAAGCTCAGAGCGTTCCCCACTCTAGGGTGGGGAGGTGGCGTTGAGGCGTGTGAATGGCATTTCACAGCGTAAGACTTTGCCAGTCTTTTCTCTGAAGGCTGTACGGCTTAGCATGTATCTGTTGTATTCGTACAAATACAACGGCTGGGGAGTTACCAGTCCTCTAGAGGTGTAAGGGGTCGCACCCCAACTGGCTACCACAACACCACAAAAATGGTATAATATTCTAAGTTAGTTCTTTAATCAACCAGATACGGACGACGAGGTGTTAACAATGAAGGTTTTTCTAGGTGTTTTTGTGCTCGCCCTGTTTATGGGATCGGCTGCTGTGGAAGCGGAACCGTACCCGTGGCACGAAGGGATTCTCAATCGACCGGCTACGGTTACTGAGACGGCGGTCAGGGTCAATCCCCCGCCTCCTCGTGTTACACCGCCCCCTGAGACGGCTCCTCCGGCCACACAGCCGCCCGTAACGGCTCCTCCGGCCACACAGGCCCCTGAGACGGCTCCTGAACAGCCTGCGCCCGCTGAGAGGATTCCTGCCCCCTCTGGACCCCCTTCGATCATTCCTGGCGACTGTGAGTCAGTCAGACGAGTGTTTAACTATTACGATCCGAGTGGAAACTCTGCCGCATTTTTTGTGGACGGTGGAATTGCCTACAGGGAGACTCGTTGCGGTACAGATACTTTAAATGAAAGTTCTGGAGACACGGGTGTTGTGCAACTTAACCCAGTGCATAACCGAGCAGGTTACTTCGGGGGACGCTATTTCGGTGACGGCGGCTGGCTGATGGCTCTCCACGGCCTGCGTACCCGTCAAAACACTCTGAGTTCTGAGTGGGCTAATGCGGCTATTACTTTGCGTAAAGTCTGTGGTAACGGCCCGTGGGCCACAGGTGGAAACTATAGTTGCTTGTATCGCAATCTGTGACTTGACCGCACACGATAAAGTGTGCTATCATTAGCATCGGAGCGGTGACAGAGCGGCCGAATGTACTTGTCTTGAAAACAAGCGAGGTGAAAGCCTCCGTGGGTTCAAATCCCACTCGCTCCGCCATACCCGTGGAACTACCTGGGAGTAGAGGCAGGCTGTAAACCTGCTGCCGTTGGCTAGGGAGGTTCGATTCCTTCCCACGGGACACAAGTGTAGTATTGACCTACACAGGTGAGTGTGGTACAATAGCGGCATGAGCAACGCTGACCCTAATACTCCGTATGATTATGCTAGTGAGCCTGACTGGGTGTACACTAAGCCTGATAAGCCTAGTGGCTGGAATCACTACTTCTTTCACGGTGACTTTTGGAGAGAGGATGAAGATGATATACATGCAGACATTGATTAAGTGGTTGAGGCTACTCTTCTATAAGAAGTCAGCCTTTGATGGATATACATTTGATCTTGACGAATACACACCCATCACTGAAGAAGACTACGAAAGCGTGACGGCGTTATCGTCGCCCGCAGTTACATCACCCCGCCGTCGATCAAAAGGGAGCACTTCCAAATGACCGAAACCGATATTTCCAAGTCCCAAGTAGAGACTATGATCCAACAGATTGAATCCATGCTTATTGACGTATCCGGGCATAACAACGTCCCCGCTGCCGATATGCGTGACGGATTGTTAGACCTGTTGAATATGGCAAACGCTTTAGAAGACGAATGACCTATGATTTGCGAGTTTACCGCAGGAACAGAGCACTGGTACGTTGACACCGACAAGACCTACGTGAAGATTTTTGACAACATTGACCAACGTGTTATCAAAGAAAACCACAACTTAGGTTTACTAGCCCAGTTGGAAGGTAACCGTATTGCGGCCTACGAGGGCACCTATGCAATGATCGGCGTTTCCCCCACGATTACCACGACTCACTTCTTCCTAGAAGGAGGCAAAGAGGCAAATCGTATCATATGGCGACCCGGAATGACAGAAGAACTTGAGGAAGAAGTTGAGGTAGACAATGCCTATTTATAAGGACTTTGACCGTGACCTACATAACCGGCACGACGTACAAGGCCGGGAAACCGTGAAGAACTATGTGAGCGCACACAAAGATGGGCTTATCGCTAAAGATAACCCTGACGAATACGGGGTAGACTTACTGTTCTACAAATACGATAGACTCGTAGGTTACGGTGAAGTAGAAGTACGGACGAACTGGAAAGCTACAGTTTTCCCGTTCAAAAGCCTGCATGTGCCTGAACGTAAGAAGAAACTGTTAGACAACGATCTACCTACCCTGTTCTTCTCCGTCAACGAGAAACACACCCAAATGTTTGTGTGCAAAGCAGAAACCGTGCTCAACGCCCCGCTAGTCGAAGTATCCAACAAATACGTACAAAAGGGTGAACTGTTCTACGACGTAAAGACCACAGACCTCTACCTGACAGAAACATGAGATAAAATGGACCCCCTATGGCTCCCCCCAATGTACTGTCCCGACTGCGAAGTCTACTGGGAACAACTAGAAGGAACCCCCTGCTGGATATGCAAACAGCCCGGAGAATACCAGAAACGACTAGTATCCCCCCGGACACGACTTATCAGGACACATGACTGACTATGCCCCTATCAGGTAACCTCAGCCTCAAGTACTGCTCCGTAAGCAGGTGCGGCAATTCAGCACAATACCACGTCCAATTCACAGACAAAGAAAACAACTATACATCAAGTGTACAGCCCTACTGTAGTGACCACACCAAAATCGGATGGTACCTACCCCCCAAAGGGAAACAGAAAGGCAAATGGGTAGGAGGATGGATACCGTCCAACATACACACAATACACGACAACTACGGCGACGAACTCACCGTATCACAAGTCAAAAACTCGACAGCAAGGTTCTAACAAATGGACAACATTCTATTCGCAGGCATCGTATGGCTCATCCTGTCAGGAGCCGCAACAGCACTGTGGTCACTATCCGCAATAGTAACCACACTCACCGACAAACTACTCTCAACATACAAAAGAAGGAACCCCAAATGACCAAAAATTTAGGATGGCTCATAGCCGCCCCAATCATCGCAGCAGGACTCATCACCCTCGCAATCCACCAAACAATCACCCAAATCACCCGACTACACGAACACGCCCAAACAGGACAACACCCCAAATAGAAACCCCGCAAATCCTACCACGATCACAAACACCCCCAAGCAACACACAACAAAAAGCCCTAAAGGACAAACCAATGCTACCCCAAGACTACATGATAGGCATAGCCTTCACCATTATAGCCATAACCCTAGTATTAGCGTTAGACTCATACACAAGTTGACACCCACCCACCCTCTACAGTAAACTACAACCATAACACCCTACTAGTATTAAACCCAAACAACAAAACCCATACTAGAAGGACCCTAACTGTGGACAACAACACAAACCCACTCACACGCATAACCAAAAACATCCGAACACCTATACAACCCCCAAACACCCCACAACCCCCCATTGACCCCCACCAAAACCCCCCAGAACCCGCTAAACACTGGTCTGATGACGCTTTGTGTAAGGGTAAGACGGATCAGATGTTCCCTAAGGAGCATAAGGATTTGTCGTATATTTCGGAGGCTCGTCGTATGTGTAGGCAGTGTCCTGTGCGTAAGGATTGTTTGGAGTATGCTTTGTCGTTTCCGGCTTCGGATCAGCATGGGGTTTGGGCTGGGTTGACTCCTCGGCAGTTGGATTCTGAGGCTAAGCGTCGTGGGGTTCGGGTTGAGCGTTTTACTTTGGCTCAGGTTTGGTCGCATTTGAATCGGGGTTGAGTGTCCGGCCGGTGGGGATTGTGTCAAGTTGTTTGTGTGTTTTGTGTTTGTTTGTATAGTGGTTGTAGATACGTGGTAGTATAGTTGTATGGATTCTAATAAGCTTTCTAAGGAGTTTTTGGCGGAGAGGGATGCCCGTATTTTTGGGTTGCGTAAGTCTGGGTTGTCGAATCAGGATATTGGGAAGCGGTTTAATATGTCGGCTTCGGCTGTGGCGGCGGCTACGAGGCGTCAGTTGGGTCGGTTGAATTCTGAGGCGTGGTTGTCGTATCCTGATGTGTTGCGTTTGGAGTTGGAGCGGTTGGATGAGATGCAGAAGTCTGTGTGGCCTTTGACTCAGTTTAGGCGTGAGGTGTTGGATGATGGTTCTGAGGTGATGTTGGAGCCGGATCAGAATGCTGTGCGTACTGTGTTGGGTATTATGGATAGGCGTGCTAAGTTGTTGGGTATGAATGTTGAGCGGTCTGAGGTTGCGATTTCTGGTTTGGAGGGGGCGTCGTCTGTTGAGGTTACGTCGTCGTTGGCTGGGGTTGGTGGTGAGGTGTCGGTTGCGGGTGATGCTAAGGGTGAGGCTTTGGCGTTGTTGGAGTTGATGTCTTCGTCGGGTGTGTTGGATTCTGGTGTTGTTAATAATATTTTGGATAGTGTTGATCGTGATGATGATGTGGTTGATGCTGTGATTGTTGAGGAGGACAGTGATGTCTAGTGATTATTTGAAACAAACTTTGTTGGCGGATGAGGTGCGGAAGGCTGAGGTTGCTGGTGCGGTCGATGCTGTGCTGGAGGGTGATGTAGCCCCGGCGTTGGCGGATGATGAGCCTCGTGACCGTCAGGTGTTGATTCGTGTTGGGGAAACTCAGCGGTCTCAGTGGCAGGCGGCGGCTGAGTCTGATGGGGCTTCTGTGTCTGAGTGGTTGAGGCAGATGGCTGATGCACGGTGGCGTGAGATTTATACGTGTACGCATCCGTTGGAGCGGCGGCAGGTGTATCCTTGGTCTGAGATTTGTTTGGATTGTGGTACGAAGCTGCGGTAGGGACACCATTGAGGGTATTTGGGTGGGTTAGTCCCGGTCTTGAGTGGGCTGGGGTTGGCGAGTCCCGCAGGTTTAGCGGTGTGGGCCTGTGGGGCGGGGCTGGTTTACCTTGATGGTTGGGAATGAGAAAGGGGACCTTAGCAACTTTACTGCTAGGGTCCCCTCTCTGTGTTAATTGGTGTGTTGTTAGATGTTTACCAGCGTGCTCGTGCTGCTGCGATTTCTCGTTCTAGGTCGTCGGTCCATAGGGAGCGGTCTCGTGGGACGCTGATGCCGTTGATGTAGAGTAGCTTCTTGCGGGCTTTTCGACGGTCTTTGAGCCGGGTAATGATTTTCTTTGTCATGTGTTGGTTCACCTCCTTGGGGTGTGGTTTAGCTTATTAGCCAAACTCTATTCTAGCGGGACTGGTCGGGTATGTATAGTGCGGGTTGGGTGAAGGTAGTCACAGGCGGGGGTGTGTATGTGGGCACGTAGGGACACCATTGGCCTTTTAGTGTAGTTTGGGGTATTATATAAATATGAATGATTTATTTGATGTGGCTGGTCCGGGGCGTCCACCGAAGCGTGCTGATGTAGAAAGTAAAAACGTGGGCATGTCGTTTAAGGTTGACCCTCGTTTAAAGAATTTGTTGATGGATATCGCTGATGGTTATGGGATTTCGATGACAGAGTTGTTGTTGATGATGGCGATGAAGGAAGCGGGCGTAGAGTACTTAGAGGACTTGGAGTGACTGATCCTAACGAGAATGTCAGTTTGCATTTGCGTATGCCTGCTTGGGTGAAGGAGCTTGTGGCTGAGGCTGCTGCTGCGGAGGGTATGGCGATGGCACAGTATTGTGCTCATGTGTTAGCTGGGTGTGCTAGGGACACCATTGGCATTCCTGAACCCCCGCCTGCTGTGGCTGCGTTGCCGACTGTCTCGGATGTGTTGCGCACATACATTGAGGGCAGCAAGATGATCGGGCCGTGTGGTAATGCGTGGCCCTGCGAGTACAGCGAAGAGGCTAGCAAGTTCATCGGTGACGCCGAGTTCTGCGGCTCGTGTAACGTGCGGGTTCATTAGTACCGTCCTGCTGGCGTATGTGACTGCTGAAGTTCGGTGATATCGCAGTCTTTGGGGAGTTCGTGGTCTCTGAGGATCATGAGTGGTCGCCCGTACTGTTGGTCCATGCGATGTTCGACTTCGTGGAATCGTCCATGAAAAATTACTTTGTTCTTTTCTGCGTCTACTAGACAGAAGTCGGAAGGCATTAGCCATTCGATGATCTGTTCGTATACGTACTTAACCCATCTGTAGAGGGTTAGGTATCTTGGTTCTCCTACATGTTTAGCCATTCGTCCATTTCTTTCTGTCCGTCTTTCTCCTGATGATATAGTGCCACGAACGTTTCCACCTTGTCGGCGTTCCGAAAGATAAGAGTTATGTCGTTGTACTTCTTGTTGCGGGGGTTCCGCCCGTTGTGCCATTCGGATAGCGTACATCCGATGATAGCTTGACGGCATGTCTCTTCACCGTACAGCTTGAGAGCGGAGGCGATTTTCTTTTCCCGTGCCTCGTCTAGTTTAGTACCTTCAGTCCTGTTGCACGTGTTCTTCCAGAAGTCGAAGACTGCTTGTACAGTCTCCGCAGGTACACCATTGGTATCTTTTAGATTGAATAAGTTTTGTTCTTCCACTGTTCCTCCTTCCGATAATAGATTTGTAAGATAACATATTGTTTGAACGGTTTTCGTCGGGGTTAGCCGTTCAGAACGACGGAAGGGCCGAGGGGAGAGAGGATTCCCCCGGCCCTTCCTGTCTGTGTGGGCATCAGCGCTGCCGCAGGTACTCCTTCCATCGTGGCAGAACCTGTGGCTTGTAAGCCTGCCCACGCTGGAGACTCTGAAGGAAGGTAATCGCATCCTTTGGGGAGTACTCCATGTGAACGTTGTTCTTCTGTGCGAGGATAGCGCACTCGGTCTCGTCAAAGACGGAGGAGCCTCCTCGTGGACGGTAGACCAACCCATCGGTCACCCAGATGACTGGGGACTTCCGGTTGATGCGTCGGGACACAGCGTATTCGAGTGCGGGCCTGTCGTTGCCGTTGCCTCCACGGAACCGAGGAAGTTTGGCTGTCATCTTGCCCTTGTCTGCGAGGATGAAGCAGTTGTCTCCGTCGTAGCCTGTGGAGTAACCCATGACGGTGCATCCAGGTGCTGCTTCCATCATTTCTCGCACCTGATCTTTGGAGAGTGACATGGAGCCTGAGCAGTCAATGAGTACGACGCCGCCGCTGGACTTGACAAACTTGTCAAACACACGACGGTCAGGGTCGGTGAGCATACGATGCATCCGGCGAGGGTTGCGTCCCATGTTGGATGCCACTCGTTTGCGCCCGATAGCTCCAGGGATGGTAATGGTGAGCGGTAGGGCTTTGACTCTCAGGGGGAGCCATTCACCAATGCCGTTCTTTTCGATGCCTCCGTTTAAAGCTTTGTTAGCTTTATCTTGGATAGCCTTACGGTCAATGGTCTGATCTTTGTCAGCGAGTTCTTTGGCTTCGCCGTCGTCTTGCAGTCCCTCGTTGGTGTCGCCACTGCTGCCTTTAGGGTTGCCGTCCTCGTCGGTCTCTTCGCCACCATCGCTGTCTGCGCTGTCGTCGGAGTCGTCGGAGTCGTCGGAGTTCTCTGGCTCTGGCTCTGGCTCTGGTGGCCTCTGCCGGGGGGCAGGCATCGCTGCGATGGACTCAATAAGCATGGCAAGCTCAATAGTAAAGTTCATACCAACTATTGTGGCGCTCTGCCGGTTTTCGTAAGTTGCCCCGTAGCGAAGTAGCGC
>Ga0098046_1000043_pt1 | contig 49574 bp, 55 predicted proteins | sample 11BtaG_FD_77067 | JGI IMG/M metagenome (GOLD analysis project Ga0098046, IMG submission 77067) | Marine viral communities from the Subarctic Pacific Ocean - 11B_ETSP_OMZ_AT15265_CsCl metaG | ecosystem: Environmental > Aquatic > Marine > Oceanic | place: Pacific Ocean | collected 2015-01-16
AAGTCGTATGTGGTGGTGTAGCTATACATTAGTTCCAATTTCCTAGGTCTAAGAACCGCACGAATCACAAGTATGGTCATCAATATTACAAGACTTACCAGTTTCCTTAGCTTTGTCTTCCATTTTTTTAACAGTATCATTAGTAGCCAAGAACGCTACGTCGTCAAAATCGTTGTCCATCTTAATGTCAGTTTAGTGTTGTAAATTTAGTAACCTTTTCATCTGCGAGAGATTCTTCGAGAACTAGAACAGATTGTTCAAGGAACTCTATGTAGGTAAGTACTTCTTCTGGCAGTAAAACCGTTACCATTTCGCCTAGATTATTATCGAAGAACATAAACTCTTTCACCCCACAAAAGTACGGATAATAAAGGGGAGGTGGTGTAATGTTTTAATCAAGTACAGGGTTGTTTTCCATGCCTAGTTCACCGAGTATTTCTATCTCTGTGATTCTTAGTTCTTTGTCTCCGAAGATTCGTTTGTGCTTTCTTGATTGTAGCCAATCGTTTAGTATACCTTTTTCTGTTGGTATGGTGGTGGTAGTATCTATTTTCTTGGTATAAATTCCTCGTTTATTCCCGCGATTTACTACACTCACCCTATATTTAACGTGATATATCATCCCTTTTGATTACAAATGTTTCTGAAATTACAGATATTATCACAAAAAAAGTAATTCGGGTTCGCAGGGAACTCCTCAGCTTCAAGTATCTCATCTACCTTTCTCTTAGCCCAATCAACAGCAGCGTTATACTCCTTTAAGCTAAAGTCTATTACTGTCTTTTTATTCTGTCGGAAGTGTAGGAACTCTAGTTGCTTTGGGTATTTTCCTAACATCTCTTTTACCCCGCGAGAATACAGATACATCTGCCTTCCCTTTTGCTCGATGTCCTTCTTGATAAAAGGCTTAGAGCTTTTAAAGTCTATCATCACTAGGTCTTTTCCACGGGACTCCAAACGGTCTACAAAACCTTGAAACTTAAACATTTCAAAACCTAACAGAATATGTTGCTCCGTCCAAACAGTTTCCCCTTCAAAACCTTTAAACTCATCAAAGAACCAACTTCCCTCTGCTTTCCACTTCTTTTCCCAAGGTGGTATCTCGTGAGGGTTGGTTCGGTCTAAAACTCGTTTTTGGTAGTGGTTTATCCAAACATCAAAAGGGTTGTCGATTTTCCCGAGGGCAAACAATTCAAAGATAAGGTGGGCAAACGTACCGTAGTGAGCGTAGAAGTTACTCTCCCCTGATATGTTTTCAATGTAGTTGTACGACCACATAAGAGGGCAGGTGTCGTGTGCTGTAAGTCTTGAGTTAGAAAATAATGGCTTAGTCATGGTGTTTGTTATCTTATTCTGCGATTAGCTATGTTATTCGATGAAATCTATTTCCTAATAAGTAGTTAGTTGCAATTATTTTTGCTACGCACCATACATAATGTTAGCAATCCTTTAAATATTCATCACACCCCTTTTTATCTCCTTCAAAGACTACTTGGTAGTATCCTTGGTTGTCTTTATACCAAATTCGGGACTGACCAGACCAAAGAGGTACTATACGATACCGCCCTTTTGTTATCATTCCTTTTATCATCAGTGTTGGTACATTTTGTTTTTAAGGTCGAGAAGATACTCTTTTCTTTTTTGCCAGAACTCTATTCTTTTATCTGTGTAAGAAATTTGCTCAAAAACCTTATCCATTTCTGTCTTGAAGGTGCCTTGTGGTTCTCCCGATATTTCCTCCATGTCAAGGTACGGATTTTCTTTGTTAGCAGCTCTAAGAGCCTCTACAACAGCATCAATGACTCTAACCACCTCTTCCGTAACCCCCATAGTCACATACCCGTTTACCTTTTTCTTTGCGTGAAGTACAGTAGCGTGGTCTTTGTTTATGAACTTTCCAACGGTGGAGCAATTAATCCCTAGATGCACATGGCAAACGTACATGAAGGCGTGTCTTGCGGCAATAACAGCAGAGTACCTTGTCTTAGCTTTTATCTCATCCTCTTCTATCTCTGATATAAAGGAAACAGTTTTAAGCACTGTAGCCATCTTTGTTTTCATAAGACCTAATTTCATTGCTCTTAAGTCTTCTGTCTGTTCGTTTAAGTTAGTTAGATTCATAACGTTCTTTTTCTCCTTTTAATTTTGAAACAGCGCTCCTCATAGACTCATAGAGCTTCTCTGTGGTGTTGTAAAGCTTTGTGTAGGCTCTGTATGCAGCTTGAGCGGTATCTCGTCTTTTGGCAATTCCTGAGCCCGATAATTTACACACTTGCTTTGTCAATTCATCTGACATCTTCTTTTCGTGGTCGTTCTTTATTTTCGTGAAGTTCTCCGCAAATTGTTCGTCGTAATCATTTTCCGCAGCAGACCTTAGAACATCCCAGTGACCAATACGGGCTCCTATGAAGTCTAGCATTCCAACAGCCTTTGCTTGGTTCTCAAGAAGGTGGTCTATACTTCCTGATGGAAGACCTTCGTTTATGTACCAATTACAAATTTCTGTTACTCTTTCCCGAGTTTGTTGAAACTCACTCTTTTTCTTTTGTTCACTCATATCCCTATTCTTTTATAAAGTATTCGGTGTAAATATTCTCTTTCCAATGAAGAGGTATTTCAAACCTTACGCAGTCGTCGACAAAGCCTCCTACATCTTTAGGGGTGGGTATGAACACGTTAGGCTTTATCATGTAATGTTCTTCTTCGAGGTCGTGAAAATTACCTCGAATATCCTCAGAGAACAGAAGAAATAAAAGGTCAAGACTACAATGCCTACGATAAAGAGCGTGAAGGTCAAAATAAAAGTCTGCATCATTCAACCTACCGAACTCAAAAAAAGCGTCAGCAAATCTTTTCACCCTACGAGGATTATCCTCTCCGTAAACATCATCAAGATATTTACCGTAATCGTTTAATTCATCCTTAGTTGCTTTCATTTTTGTAATGCTTAATTAATCGTTTTAATGTTTCTTGCGCCTTTAGTAAGTCCTCTAATCCATTCTTGTCTTTATATCTGGTGATGTACTTTATACAATTTCCTTCAAGTAATCCAAGGTCGTTAGCTAAACAGAAGTCGTAGACATCTATCTTGCTTTTGTAGTGCTTAGGCTTTATTGGGTTCGTTTCTTTTTCCCGTAAATCTTTCATTCAGCAAACATAAACATCTTTTCAACATAACAAAAAGAAAAGTTGGGAAATAAACCTTACACGCCCAATTAAAAAATATTTTGTACTTTTGTATCTTCTTGGCGGGGGGCAACGAAAAAAAAGGATATATTTGGAGAACCATCTAGGTTACCATCTAAGCCCTCGCAGTTCGTTGTCTTCGCCGAGAACGTATGGAAAGCGGGGGCTTTTTTTTGCACCCCAAAGGTGTCAGGGCAATCGGTTAATTCCTCCCTGTTCTCCACTTATAGGTGGATTGATTTAAAGGTGAAATTTCAAACACCGAGCAACGGAGTTTTATTGTGTCTCCGTTTATGTCATTAAAATCAAAAACTACTTATCGAAAGGTTGGCAACACTTTCCTGCGATAGGGGCGTCCGAATCGTACCGAAATAAACTCATCGGGAAGAGACTCGTCTGTTGAGCTGTTTTGCTTCTTTTTCCTTTGGGGGCGGGGGCAACACTTTTCTTCAGGCAACCTCTCCAAAACCTCTAAAATCTATCAGAAAGAGTTTGAATATTCCTTGATAATCTGCCGTAAAGTTAGTATATTCGTAGCTTACGACTCACAACAAAACTTATGGCTAAAGAACAGAAAAAGAGTATCTTAGATAAATACCCTAGTGTTAAGAACAGAGAGGTAGAAAACGTTAAACGTTTTAGTTCCCAAAGTATTTCTATTGATAAAGCACTCGGTGGGGGATACCCTAGAGGTAGGGTTATAGAAGTTTACGGACCTGAAAGTTCAGGTAAGACAACTATCTGTTTACATGCCATTGCAGAACTTAACAGAAAAAAAGAACGGGTTGCTTATGTGGATACTGAACACTCGTATGAGCCAATCTATGCTGAGAGCATAGGGGTGGTTCCTGAGCTATTCCACCTTGTACAGCCAGACTCTGCTGAAGAGGCACTACAGACTATGGTTGCTATGGCAGAAAGTGGGGAGTTTAGTGCTATTGTTTTGGACTCTGTTGCTGCTCTTGTCCCCTCCGCAGAATTAAATGGGGAGGTTGGAGACTCCACTATTGGACTTGTTGCTAGACTTATGAACCAAACCCTTCGGAAGATTACAGGACCAGCATCTAAGACAGGGACTACTCTCTTTTTTATCAATCAGTTACGAGACAGGGTTGGTGTTATGTACGGAAGTCCTGAGACTACTACGGGAGGAAAGGGGTTGAAATTTTATGCTTCTATTCGTCTTGATGTTCGTAGGCAAATAGACAAAGACAAACCAACAGACAACGTAAGGGTAAAGGTAGTAAAGAACAAGGTTGCTCCTCCTTTTGAGTTGGCAGAGTTTAAGGTTCGTTATGGCGTTGGCATTGATAGGGTTAACGAAATACTTAACGAGTGTGTACTTTCTGGGGTAATTCAAAAAAATGGAAGTTGGTTTTCTTATGGGGAGACTAAGTTAGGTCAGGGAGAAGAATCTGTTTCAGAGTTACTTCGAGATAACCATGAGTTATTTGAGGAACTGAAAGCTAACCTTACATCAGATTAGGTATCAGTACCTTATCTTTGTGGGTAAGTTTAAGTTTCAATTACTATGAATATTCCAAGGGATTCTTACATCCAAAGTGTAATTTACACAACCCACGACAACGACTTCAAGTGGAGGCTCGGGCAAGAGGTCGGTAAACTCATCATAACAGAGATTAAGATTGACGAAGCAAGGGCATACCACGATGGTATCTACCGAGTTATTGTTATGGCTAGTTTTGATGGCGGGGCTGAGTATCAATGGAAAGATTACCCTTATGGACAAAATACAGCACTAGAATGGGCAGTTGGAGAATAAGGTTAGCCGATTGGCTTCTTAAAGGGATGTACACAGAGGTTAAAGATAATGCCGTTAATCTTTGGGTAGAGAACGCTGAGTTGAAGTACAACCTTTCCAAAGAAAAAGACAAGACCAAAGACCTAAAAAGAAAAAACAAAAAGCTCGCCGAAAAGGGTTACGGACCAAATGGCGGAAAGAAAAAGAAAACCCTAGAGTCTTCGCACAAAGAAGCAAGGAAAAGAAGAGGAAAGTAATTATGAAAGGAATCGGAAGATATGTAATAAAATTACCTCAAGACTTTGACCTTAAGAACTACGAGGATAAGGTGGGTGAGAACACCATCTATAAAGCCGCTCAGTTCGGGGCGGATACAGAACATCTTATTCAGCACACAGAGCTTGCTGCCGTTCCAGACTCAGAGAAGTTTCTTAAACCAAGTGATGTAGTGTATATGACTCACGGGTTCTTTGATAGGTTGTATCAGTTTAAGACAAAAGAAAACTTTTTTGCTTCTATTGTAGAGGATGAATGGAACGGGGATAATCGTAAAGATATAGATAGTAGAGTTATGTTTCCGTTGGCTCTTTTCGTTCTTCGCGGAAAAAAAACAAAGGCACTTTACGAAAACAACATTTGTGATATAGTGTACAGGGACGGAGACCCTCTTTCTCCTAACAGAAAACCTTTTGCACAAAGGGCAAAGGTGACAGACTCCCGCACACACAAAAAGAAAACGACTATTCTGTTTCTTAAAGACTCAGACTATCACATCAATCTTGGGGTGGTTGAACTTCTTTGTATTCCTGAGCGATGGGTATTTGGAACCTTTGAAGATGGTAAGGTAAATCTAAAGGAAGGATGGAACTCTGTCCGCGCTATCGACGGAGAGGAATGGAAAAAACACAGGTCTGGATACTTCGTTCAAGCTAAAGACTTGCAAGATAAGGGTATCGGGGAGGTTGTGGATGGAGAGTTTGCAGGAAAAACAGTGCTATTCAAAAAGAAGTACAAGCTAGAAGAAACAGACAACGAAGAATTATTCGTTTGTAAGGACACTCAAATTTATTGCACATTAGATAAGTATGAAGGAGTATGAAAAAAAGTCCAAGGAAGAACTCCTTGAGATTCTGTACAAGCTAGGCGCATCTTCAACAAAGGTAAAGGCATTCGAGTCTTACAAAAGACAGATAGATAAAATGATTGACCTATTGGAAGACCTAGATATAGCAACGGCAGATAGTCTTTCGGATAGTTCAGAGAAAACTTGGGACAGGGGAAGAGTCTTGTTTGAGAAACTACCATCTTACATCAAAGACCTAGACGAGATGGAGGCTTCTATAACAGAGGTAAGGTCTAAGTATTCCAAGCAAGCCGTAGAGGGAACAGCAGAATCCTTCTTTAAGAAGTACGGCGAAAAAAAGTAACAACATTGAATGGCCTCATCTTCAGGACGCATAACACTTTCGAGTCTTTATAAAAAGGCTTACGATAACTTTGAAGAAGAAAGAGAGCTTCGGGATATAAATATAAAGCTTCCTGAGAAACCCCCTATAAAAGAAATCTCTAATTACCTAGAGCCATCCGACAAGAAAAGAAAGTTTCCTTACGTAAATCTACCCGACGAACCCTCCGATGAAATAATGGAAAGGGAGTGGAAACGCCGTCGAGAAGGGTTGTGGTTCTTCAATGGAAAAAAGGATAACATTCAATTAGAGTACGTTACTGGGTATCACTATATGTTGCTTCAGTATTTTCCTGTTCTTCTTCCAAGCGGAAACATGGGTAACGCTTTTTTTGTAGATGCACACAGGGATGCGTACTACGTCTGGCAAGAGGTGGAGAGGTCTAGGACGGTAGCGGGATTAATGCTGTTCTCAGGTCGGCGATTTTCAAAGACCACAATGGCAACGAACATAGGGTATTGGAAGACGACGGATGGAAAGAACAGAAAGTTCGGTATTCAGTCTATGACGTTTGAAGATGCTAAGAAGACTGTCTTTCAAGATATACTCATAGCCTCTTGGAAGGAGATGCACCACATTTGGAAACCCGCAGATACAGGTAACGCAAACCCAACAGAAAGCTTAGTCTTTCAAGCACCGCGTAAGGTAACAAATAACAATAAGATAAGTGCTTACTACTTAGGTGGTACTATCGAAACATTCACGGCAAAGACAAACGCTATGGATGGTAAAGCCTTCACCTATGTCTACCACGATGAGATTGGAAAGGCAGAGACGGGCGTAGACCCTGAAGAAAGGTACAACGTTGTAAAGCCTACTATGTTTGTTGGACCTCAAAGACGGGGTACTTGTATGCTCACTACTACGGTGGATGATATGGATAAGGGCGCAGCACAAGGAACTAAAAGACTTTGGGATGGCTCAGACCCTAAGAAAATCTCGGAAAAAACAGGGACTACACAAACTGGACTTATAAGATACTTCAACCCAGCAGACTACGGATACATTGGTTCACACCCAATAACAGATGTACCTTTTGTAGATGAGTACGGTTATTCTAACAGAGAGGCGGCGCGAGAGTTTATCGAAGACCAACGCTCAGAGCTTTCAGGAGTACAACTTATTTCTTTTAAGCGTAAGTATCCCCTTAACGAAAAAGAGATATTCCTTAGTGATGCGGAGGCTAGTTCTTTCGATACTGCAAGTATTGTGGAGCAAATGGATTACAATGAGGGTGGTGCTAAAGACATCATTCGTAGAGTTACTTTCTTCCGTGATGCGGGTAGTGGTGGTACTGGCGCTGTTCGGTGGAGGGAAGATGAGAACGGCCCTTGGTTTATCCGCGATTTTCCCGCCCCAGAAGACCAAAACAAGAACAGACCTATGCAAGAGGATAGGACTCAATTAGAGCCTACTAGAGGGTACTTTAAGATGGGTGTTGACCCTTTCGGTTCATCTGAGGTTCGAGACAAGCGTAGGGCTTCCAAGGGTGCAGGGTTAATACTTGACATCAACCACAGATGGGTGGCTATGTACCACGCTAGACCCCCGAAGATTGAAATATTTGCAGCACAGATAATCTTAGCCGCTCAATTTTATAGTTGTGAGTGTTTGGTGGAGGATAACAAAGACTTCCTTGTGGGTGAGTTTCGTCGCCGCGGGTTTCTAGGGTATCTAATGTATAACCCATTAGAAAGGGATAAAAAGAAAAAGTTTAAGAAAAGGGGTATTGCCACTACTTTAGATAAGAAGCCTGAGATGGTTCAGGTGCTTGCAAGTGAAATTTACGACCACATAGGCTACAATGAGGAAACAGAAGAGTACGGAGATTGTGCGTTTCAAGCCCTTCTTCAGGAGTGGCTAGACTTCGAGGCTGCTAATTGGACTCCTTATGACCTTACTGTTGCTGCTATGCTTGCTGTCGCTGCTTGGAAAGACCAACGGATAGACCCGCTATCGGAGGTTCAAAGCATCGGGCTTGGGAAAATAAGAAAATTTTCTACAAAAGGTAACGGAGTTACGAGAAGAATTAAGTAAGTTTGTTTTATGAATGATGTATTAGCTAAACAAAAGTTAGAAGACCAGATTATAACTGTTTCTCTTCTGTGCGCTCACTTCGAGGCGTGTGATAACATATTGCTAAACAGCAATTCCTTGTTTACATTCAAGGCTAAGTCGCACGTTAACTTAATCCGCAAGAAGGTAAAGCACCTCATCAAAGACATTGAGAAAAGGCTGTCAGAAGAGCAAGTGGAAGAGTTAGATATGCTTTGTGATTACTACGAGCAAGTTCTAAACCAAGCAGATAAAATGTTAGCTACTCAGATACACGAACTTCAAAATGCTAATAAGCCAAAGGATTAAAAGTTTGCGACAAGGAAAGGAAGATTGGTTAAGGTTCAAAGAAACCATCAACGAATCAGACCTTTCTAAGATAAGCCTTAGATGGTTGAAGTCTACGGCAGACTCTTACGCTGACCACGGCACAAAAGAAGAAAGATTAGGAGGGCTTATAATCAGTATGTTCTCAACTTGTTTTAAGATAGCAGACTCAGGTAACGGAGGAGAACTTTACGATGGGGTTATGAACCTTTCTTCTCACGATGATACAATGGGTAATCTGTTGTACAGGGTTCGCCGCGAACTACCAAAGAATCTCCACGACTTATGGGATGAAGTACTAACACGAACAGAAGAACAAAGTCCAACAATACAAAAGAAACTAAAACACACCCCTTGTTTAATGGATGAAACATTCTACGGAAAATGAATACAATAAGTAAAGATTACAAGAAACTTCTTACAGAACATCACAAAGAAAAAGAAGGTTGGGGAACTAGCGGTGTGGTTCACTTAAAAAAGGTGTTGGACTTAATTCACTCCACAAGTTCTAAGTCTGTTCTTGATTATGGTTGCGGTAAGGGAACTTTGGGTGATAGGGTAAAAGATAAGTTAACAGAAATTGATTGGCTTGACTACGACCCAGCGATAAAGGGGAAAAAGAAAAAAAGGAAAAGCGACTTAGTGGTTTGCACTGATGTCATGGAACACGTAGAGGAAGAGTTTGTTGATGCTGTTCTTTCAGATATTAGCGAGTTGTCTAACGTTGCTTATGTTCATATTGCTTGTGGCGCAGCAGGAGAAATACTTGCGGATGGAAGAAATGCCCACATAACACAGCGTTCAATAGAGTGGTGGCAAGATAAGATAGAGCATAACATGGAGGGGGTTAAAAAGTACTTTCCAGAAAAACACAGACCTCGCGGAGGAATGAGTGGTAGAAGAAGTGGCGGAGATATTGCTTTAACCGCAATCGTAACTAAGTGAACCCAAACGATAAAGTATTTTGGAAGAAGTTGATAGCCCTTCGGCAGCGTAACATAAGCTACCGAGAACTTATTGATTACGTCAGTAAGAAAGGTATAAAGCACTTATCCTTTCGTGAGCTTATCAGTTTGAATGATTCGATAGCTGATAACGACCCAGACTTAGCAACTCGAGCAGTAGCTCAGGTTATAACTACTTTATTCAATAAGATTAGGCTTTGCGATACTTTAATGAAAGCGGAGAATTTCCCGCAAAAAGAAGTGATTCTAAAGATAGGAGTCCAACAGCTCTACGGAAAAGCAGAAACCTACGGACTAAGATTCGGAAACACCTTCACCAACCAAACTTGGAGAATACATAAGTTAGTAGATGAATTGGAAAACGACCTAGTTACAATAATATGGAAGGATGTACTAAGTAGATTAGAGTCCTTAAGCCCATTTATGAAGCTGTGGGAGGAGATAAGGAACCACGACCCTGAGATGTCCAACGGAAGTATTTGGAGGACTACACAGCCTTATAACGGACGGATGATAAACTTTAAAAGGTAGTGCAAAGACCCCCAAGGTATAAACAAGTGCAGATGCCATCCAACCCAGATATAAAAACTAGGGTGGAAGTGATGTCTAAGAACTTGCGGCGGGGCTTCCAAGACTTCAAGGAGTTTCAACAATTAGTAGAGGTGGTTGAACTTAAAGAACTATCCCTTAGGTGGTTAATAAGTATTAGCGATTCTTATCTAACGCACGGAACAGAAAAAGAACGTGCTATATCGGGAATTATCTCTACATTTGCAACCATAGGAGCAAGAACCCTAGACACAGTGACTCTAAACCAACCACTAGAAAACCTACAAGAAAACCACCAAAATCTCTACGATGGGATGATAAGCGTGAACCTTAATTCTTGCGATACCTACCAAAATTACTTTGAAAGAATAGATTCGGTTATTAGGCTAGAACCTTTTCTTTACAAACTTTGGCGGGAGATAAAAGGGCGCATACAGCGCAACAGCAAAGTATTTAAAAAGCTAGACGAACTACACGAAAGAGGAATCTACAAACTTCCTATTTACAGTCAATGGAAAGGTAAGCACTATGAGCAACTATAACTTTTTGTATTGGGATGAAACGAACTCCACTGAAGAGAAAGACAAGGTTGAAATGCCAAAGCAATCTGAAGAGGACAGGGTTAAAAAAGGTATCCCAAGCAAGGGCAAAAAGGGAACGGGCGAAACACAAGGCTTATGAAGAAATCGACAAGAAGTGGGATGGAAAATGCAAGGGGTGTGGTGAGTCTTCATGGACGGCAGGTCCAATACATCACTCTCACCTCATTCCCGAGAGTGTTCGAGCAGACCTTGCGGCAAATGAAGAGAATCTCACCTTTCATTGTATCCCGTGCCATTTAAAATGGGAGGTAAATTCTCCAAAGGCGTCAGAGATGTTAGACTACCGAGAGAACCTTGGACGTCTTAGAGAATTAGATTGGGATTATTATTTAAAATTTAAAGAAAAGCATAACAGGAATGAGTAGAGAAGTGGATAAGAACGCAAAGGAAACAATGCTTATTGGTGTTAACATGGTGGCTGACCCAGTTGCATCAACTCTAGGCGCACAAGGTAAGCTAGTAACTATCAGCACTAAAGACCAAACCGTTCCTGACGGACAAGGTGGGTACAAGATAGTCAGAGGAAAGGCTATAACAACCAAAGATGGTGTTACGGTAGCTAAGGCAGTAACAAGCGACGAGCCTAGAACAGAGGCGGGGATACGCATGATTAAGGAGGTCGCAGAGAAGACTGTTGAAGAGGTAGGAGACGGGACGAGCGGTAGTACCATCCTAGCAAGGTACATGATGAACGAAGGTGTTAAAGCTATTAACGAAGGTGTAAATCACGTAGACTATTGTAACGGAATACAACAGGCTGTAATAGCAGTAACAGAAAAAGTAAAAGAACTTGCTAAACCTGTAGACTCCCAAGAACTTGCCACTAAGATTGCTACTATTTCCGCAAATAATGATGCAGAGTTAGGGGGTCTCATTGGAGAGGTGTTCGGTCAAATAGGTCTAAACGGCGCGGTTAGCATCGAGGAAGGAACAGAGTTTGAAACTACGTTCGACGTAGTAAAGGGTATGGCTATCTCTAGCGGGTACATAACTCACCACTTTATAAATACTTACAAAGGAGAGTGCGTTCTTGAGAATCCTATCATCGTGCTATTCTCGGGAGAGGTAAACACGGTAAACGAAATTACCAACGTCTTAGGTAAGGCTATGCAAGCCAAAAGACCTCTTCTTTTAATCGCAGACATTCAAAACGAAGCACTAGAAACAGTTATCGTGAACAGGGAGCGCGGAGCGTTAGATGTTTGTATTGTTAAGCCACCATCAATGGGAAGCACAAGAGATGACCTCATGCGAGACATTTCTGCTGTTACTGGGGTAGAGTACATTACCAAAGCCCAAGGTCGTAAGTTCAGCGAGATTGAGCCAAACCTAAGCGGGGGTGCTTCTAAAGTTATCGTGTCTAAGAACGATACTAAGATTGTAGGTGGTTTCGGAACAGAGGAACAAATCGCACAAAGAAAAGAGGAACTGGAAGAAAACCTTAAGCAAGCAAAGAATAAGAAGTGGTTGAAAAGCCGTATCTCAATGCTTGAGGGTGGTGTGGCTAGAATCATCGTAGGGGGAAAAACAACCTCAGACATGAAAGAAAGATACGACAGGGTAGAAGATGCTGTGTTGGCTACTCAGTCTGCGGCTGAAGAAGGATATGTAGCAGGAGGAGGAAGTACGTTCAGACATATTGCCCTAAACGAGAAGAAAGCGTTTAACGCAAGTGGCTATAACCCCGACTTCATTAAAGGGTATAACTTAGTACTAGAGGCTTGCATTGAACCTGAGAACACTATTCTTAAGAACGCAGGGCAGGTGCATGAGGAAACCTTTTTAGATAGGTTATTCCCGCCGAAGCAAACGGAACAGCAAGAATACGGGTATGGTTTTGATGCAAAGGAATACGAAACAAAAGTAGACTTAATTGCGCGAGGAATCATAGACCCTGCAAAAGTATTAGACAGATGCTTAAGAAACGCATCTACAAATGCAATTACACTGCTCAAGACAGATTTCTTGATATTTGACAAGTAAGTTTTAATTATGGCTCAGTGGTCTAAGTACGATTCCCAAATAGGAAAAGCGTTAAACAAAAACCCAGACATTAATAATCAGAAGTTGGCTGAGAAGTTGTTGGGCTTGAAAAGAAAAAGTAACGGAGATTCAGTAGACTTGCTGAGAACATACATCGCTAGGCACAGAAAAAAGTTAAAACGTAAACAATCCCCAGCTAAGGTTCTTATTTTTGACCTTGAGACAGCGCCAAACAAAGGTTACTTTTGGGGGCTTTGGGAGCAGAACATTCAGACAAGTTTTGTAATTGAAAATTGGTTTCTTCTTTCTTGGAGTGCTAAGTGGTTGTTTGAAGATGAGATATTCAGTTCTAGGCTTACGGTTAAAGAACTTCGGGAAGGAAACGATAAAAGAATTATTCAAACCCTTTGGGGTATGCTCGAAGAGGCAGATGTGGTAATCGCGCATAACCTGAATAAGTTCGATAAAAAAAGAGCGCAAACAAGGTTTATGATGAACGGACTTCAACCGCCATCCTCTTACCTTCAAATAGATACATTACAACACGCTAGAAAATCATTTTCGTTCCCGTCTAACAGGCTAGATGCTCTCGGGGAATACCTCGGGGTTGGAAGGAAGATGGATACACCTAAAGGTCTTTGGATGGATATTATGCAATGCACTGAAGTAAAGCATTACAAGTCCAAGAAGGCAGCAAAGAAAGCTGATGAGTCTTTAGATATAATGGTTGCCTATTGTAATCAAGACGTTCTTCTTTTAGAAGATGTTTATATGGAAATCAGGGGATATGTGAAACCCCATCCAAATATCGGTCTGTTCTCGCACGAAGAAGGTATGATATGCCCTACTTGTGGTAGCACCGACTTAAAGCTAGTTGGAGAGTACCATACAACAGCCAATTCTTACGATGAGTACAGATGTGAGCATGGTCATACATCTAGGGCTAGAAAAGCAAACACATCCATTAAGAACAACAAAGGGATAATGTCAAGTATCCCAAGGTAGTCAACATTACATCATAACACCTTAGTTCTACGTATTTTTGCACAAATCGTGTATTAATGCCCAAAGGTAAAAACGACAATTCAAAAAAGAAGTTAGGAGCTTTTCCAAATCCATTAGCTAAACCATCAGAAAAAGCCAAAGAAGACTACGGTAAGGCGATGGCTTCTGCCATGTGGTCAAGAGCTAGAAGTGATGGGTGGAGTTCTTATGCTTCCACGCGCAAAAGAATCGTGGAGGCTCGGGAGTGGGTTCGCGGGACTCAAAGCATATCTAACCTTAAAGACCTTGTTAATACAGGCGGCGGTACATCATACGCTCCTTTTAACTTCAACGTTTCCAACCCAATACCAAACCTTTCCAAATCTTTCATCAACAGCGTAACTGGTCGTAACTATGATGTGGTGGCTGAAAGCCTTGACAAAACATCTAAGGGTAAGCTTGACGAGGAGATGAACAAAAAGAAGTTCAAGGTCGCTGCAAAGAAATACAAGAAAGAACTACAGGACCTCGGGATTGATGCTGTCAACCCAATGGAGGAAGACTCTATCCCAGATACCTTTGAAGATGTAGAATTAGACTTTGAGTTAAACTACAAGACAGAGTTTGAGGAGTTTGTAGAGACGGGTATCAACTTCGTGTTTAACAACAACAACATTGAAGAGAAGAAAAGCAACATCGCAGAAGACGCTATTACCATTGGTAGGCTAGGCTTAAGAGTCGGCTTTGACCATAACCGAGACCCATTCTTACGTTGGGTGGATTGGAAGAACGTCATCCATAGTAACTGCAAGAATAAAGACTTTAGCGATTGGTCTTACTTCGGCGAGGTGATAGAGATGTCTATAGCAGAGCTTCAGATGTCATCAGCTAACAAGTTCACAGACAAAGAGATATTTGATATTGCAAAAAGATACGCAGGACCAGATTACGGAAACAGAATTTGGGGGTATGGCGCGTACTACGGGCAACAAGGCGGTTTTGGGTTTGACGATGTTCAAGACTTTAAGATTCCTGTTATGGACTTTATGTTCAAGACAGTAGACGACCAAAGGTATCTTATAAAAAAGAATAACAAAGGTGGAATTTTCCGCCCGAGAAAAGTAGATGACAATTACGAGTTACCACCCAACACAACTAAGAAGCAACTTAAGAGTGTAGGCTTAGAGGTAATCTACCAAGGGTATTGGATTGTTGACTCAGAGCATATCTTCAACTATGGTTTGATGGAGAATATGGTTCGCCCGAGAAAAGACGGAATCTATAGCACTAAAGTAGTATGTCCTTACGTTGCTTACGCGGTGGATATGCTAGACTCTAAGGTGAAGTCTAAAGTAGAACAAATGATTCCCCTAGCGGAGTTTATGATGCTTATAGACCTAAAGCTACAACAGATGGTAGGACTCACGCGCCCCACAGGGGTTGCTGTTGATGTTTGGTCTATGGCTAACCTTAAATCTGTCTCAGGAGCTGCGGGAGAAGAAATGGACTTAGGAGATGCCTTGGAGATGTACAACCAACTCGGTACGTACTTCTACGCATCCCAAAGAGAGCATGGTGGGTTTGTGAACCAAAAGCCAATCGAACAGCTAGACAACGGACTTCCAGCATCTACTATGATGATGATTGAGATGTACCGAAACGCTCAAGAAAGACTTTATCAAATAAGCGGTTTTAACCCTACGGTTGACGGAACCTCTATGGATAAGAACGCTCTTGTTGGTGTAGAGAAGATGCGTGTTGATATGCACAACAATGCCATCCGTCACCTTACCGATGCTTACACAAACGTAATTTCTCGTGCCGCTCAAGTTACTGGGTTGTTCATTCAGGATGCCCTTGAGTTTCATAAGAAGTCAGAGGGTTACGACATGGCTATTGGGTTTGAAAGGGCTTTCTCTTTGAAAGAGATGGCGGGGTACAACTACGCTGAACTTGGTATTACCATTAAGTACAAGCCTAATGACGATGAGAAGGCTTACTTCGAGCGAAACTTAGAACGGGCGATTCAGGGTAGTCAAATAGATATTAGTATTGCAACTCGCGCACGAAGAGTAGCAGACACGTCTATTAAAGCTGCAGAGAAATACTTAGAAAGAGCAGTAGAGAAGTACGCACAACAACAGCAACAATTCGCAATCGAAAGAGGTCAAGCTAACGCACAAGCACAAGCACAAGCTGCGGCAATCGCAGAGGAAGAAAGGCGTAAGACACTTCAACTAGAATATCAGCTAAAGGCTCAGAATGTTCAACTAGAGTATCAGTTGAAACAAGGAGAGTCACAACTTGACCACATTGAGGATATGGCTAAGATTGAACTCAAGGCTGAAAAAGATTCTGAGTTGATTGAGACAGCTGCTGATATGGATAATAAGTCAGATGACGGAAGACCTAATAAACCTACAGACAGGGCGCAGGTAAAAGGTCGTGACGTAATGCCTAGAGTAATACCTCAACCATCAGATAACGCTATTGTAAGGGCGAAAACCTAAGATATTTACCCTCGTTATTAAAGTTCTAAACGTGAGCAATGAGTAAGAAACTCGGTAAGGCTCATCTTATATAAATATGCTATTCTAAAAAGAAGGTAAACTGAGGGAGGTTGCTTCCCTGTTTCTACTGAGGCTAACGTCTGCCTTGTGATTCCTAGTAGGTCAGCCATTTCTAGCTGTGTTAGCTCTCGTGATTTCCTGAGATTACGCATCCCGTTTTTAAGTCGTTTAGTTGTTTGATTCCAAGAGGTTTGAAAGTGTTTAGATTCTTCGTCTATAAAGTCCATGTAGGGAATAGGTTTACATTCAGTACGATAAGCAATGCGTATTTTTGCAAAACTAATAAATTTTAGTCACATAAGTCAATTTTAATTCAATTACTATGGAAGAAGGTCAAATAGGTTTAGAAGATATTGGTAAAGCCGTAGCTGAAAAAAGCGGGGCTATTTCCGAAGAAACAACGGAAGCTAAATCAGAAGAAACAAAAGAAAAGGTAGCAGAGTCTTCTGCCACCGAAGAGAAAAGTTCTTTGAAAAGTGAAACGGATGCTGTGTTAGATTCTCCTGAGAAATCAGCAGAAGAAACAAAGCAACCAACAGAAACCACTGCTGATTGGAATGAGCAATACGCAAAACTCGCGGAGCAAAACGGATACGTTAAGTCCCAAGAGGAAGATGAGTTCATTTCAAGAATTAAGCAGTTACGTTCTGAAGGAGTAGATGTTGAGAACCCTGACTTTTGGGCGGAGAAAACTGTTGATTATTCAGCATTCGACCCTAAAGACCCAAAGCAAGCTCAAGAACTAATCCAAAAAGAACTAAAGATAAAGCGTCCAGACTATAATAGTTTGGATGTTCAAGACCACCTCGAAGAGTCATATCCTGAACTCTATGAGTCGTTCAAAAAAACTGAAGATGACTTCGACACAGATGCGGAGTACGAATCAGCAAAAGAAAAATGGAACGCCAAAGTAGAGAGAGCAAAACGGAGATTGACTCGGGATGCGAATGGTGCTATTGCTGCGTTAAAGGAACGTCAGGATAAATTCGGACTTCCAAGCTCTAAAGAAACACAAGAGCAGCGTGAACAGCGAGAAGCACAACAAGCGGCAGCAGTCCAAGCTTATAATAACTATGCTGATAAAAAGGTAAAGTCATTTGAAAAGCTAGGAGTTGAAGTAGAAGGCGTAGGTCATTTTGAGGTTGAGGTAGATGATTCAACTCGTTCTAATGTTCTCAAGACTATGATGAACATGAACGACCACTGGAACAAATACTTATCCGAAAATCCCAACGACCCTCTTAGCGATGATATCACAACAGATTTAGCGTGGGCATCGAAAGAGTTTAGGGAAAAAGCACTCAATGTAATTGTTGAACAAGCGATTGCAAAGAGTCAAACTGAGATTATTGATGCTCAAAAGAATCAGAAAGCTCCGAACGCACAAAGCTCAGAGTCGAAAGAGACTATTGACATTATGAGGCAGATTGGAACACAAGTTATCAAAAACTCCCATTGATGAGGAAAATCGCGGGAGGATACTAAGGGTTTCATTCTGTCAATTATTAACGTAGAATAAATAAACAACAAACGACATGGGATATAATGTAACCCCTTCAGCCGTTCGTACGACTACCAATAGAAACTACGTCAACTCTCAGGCTATTTCAAGCTCTATTACAAACTTGAACTTGGAGAAGCCTATTGTTGACCCGAACTTAGTTCGTGGTTTCCGCGGTCTGTTGACAACCTTTGTATCAAGCATGGGTGCTATGAATGGTGTAGACAACCCTTGGTACTCTCACGTAGAGAAAGATTGGATTCGTGAAATCGTAAAACCTTCAGCTTCCGTAGCTGCTGGTTCTACAGCGGGTGCTTCAGTAAATATTAGCGCTGCTTCTGGATACGTTCAGAACATCTCTAACTCTGCTGCTCCTGAATACTTCGAGTCTTCTACAAGCGCAGCTTACGTTCCTGCGGTAGGTGATATTCTTGTAGTTCCAAACGGCGCAAGTCCTGTACAGGTTCTTGTTACTGCTGTTTCTGCAGCGCAGTTTACCATCTTCCCACTTCTTTCTGGTGATACAATTCCAGCGGTAGGAACATCAACAGAGATTGTACGTATTGGAACAGCCTTCCCAGAAGGTAGCTCTGCTGCTGCACCTCGCGCTTCTCGCATCAGTGGATATGAGAACAACCTTCAGTCTTTCCGAGACGCTTTCAAAGTAACTGGTTCAGCTTCGGCTTCATGTACTTGGTTAGAGAATCTTGGTGAAAGTGGAAATGGTTATGCATGGTACTTGGAAGGTATCCGAGATACTGTAGACAACCACCAAACTGACTGTGAGGTAACAATGCTTGTTGGTGAGAAAGCCACAAACACTACTCTTGCCGCTGTAGCTGGTCAAGGTACAACTACCACAACAGAAGGTTTGACTCCATTTGTAGAGTCTAATGGTCAGCGTGAAGATTACGCTAGTGCCATCGACTTGGGAGACATCGCTGATATGTCTAAGGCTCTTTGGAAGTACCAAGGTGCTAAGGAAAACTACTTGTGGGTTGGACACGGTTTGTCTGTATCCATTGATGATTTACTTCGTACTTCAAGCGGTTTGACCTCTGGTGGTATTATGTACGCTAACATCAGTGAGGACAAAGCGGCTAACCTTAACTTTAAGTCATTCACTTATGGTAACGTAACTTACCACAAGAATGTACTTGAGGCTTATACTCAGCCGAACTTGTTGAACGCAACAGGATTACAGTATGACATTCAAGGTCTTGTAATTCCAGCCGACAACGTGAACGCACCTAAAGACGGACTCAGAGGACAAACTGAATCTGTTCCTTCTCTACGAATTAACTACCTAGAACGTGAAGACGCGGTTAACGGTTATAAGGAGTGGGCAACTGGAGCAGCTATTTTGGATACTCCTACTGATGACGAAGATGCGATGACCATTCATATGCTTTCACAAAAAGGCTTTGAAGGATTCGCTGGACACCGATTCGGGCAGTTCTATACCTAGAATTATATTGAAGGCAACGTGTGGGGATGGCGACTTGTTCATCCCTGCGCAACCTTCGATAACATAAGATTACATATTTAAATTTTAATACAAATCAATAATGCAAACAGCAGAATTAAACAAGGGTGCTATCTTTGTAGTCAAAGAAAGACCTAACAGGACCTCCACTACTCTCGGGGGAAAATACGGGGCTAAAGGCAACGTAAACACAACTCAACTCGGAATCAAAGCATATGCGACTATCGTAAAAGATGGCGTCTACAAGCAAATCGCTTACGACCCTATTCTTTCCTCTCGCTTTGGTATCTACACAGAAAATTGGGAAATGTCTAATGATGAGATTGATAAGAGATTATCAAACTTAAAGAAAATCGTTTTTAATGGCGGTATCATGTGGACAAGACCTGAAGAGAAAGCTCTTAGAGATTACTTAAGAGAATATATGAAGCGTCCTAACGCCACTCAATCCTTTTACGAGGTTAACCCTGCTAAGACGGCAGAAGAGGAAATGGCTCGGGATATGCTCGAAACAAAAGCAAAACAACTTGTTTATAGCGGAAGCGAGAACGATATCATTAACTACGCTATGGCGCTAGGGATTAAGACAAACGAAGACTCTCAACTAGGAGGTCATCGTCGTCCGTTCAAGTCTGTTCAGTGGGATTTATTGAAATTTGCGGAGGAAGACCCAGAAGGTTTCCTTAATGGATGGCAAGACCCCGCAACAGAAAAGCAAGTACAAGTACGCAAAGCACTACAGAAAGGTGTTATTACGTATGACCAAACACGCAACTCTATTAATTGGAGAAGCAACGGAAACATTATCGCTACCGCTCCTGCTGGCGCATCCCCTGTGGAACACTTTGCAGCTAACGTAGACCATGATGAGCAATACTTCAAGTCTTATCAAGCTATGGTAGGAATGATGGAGGAGGAATCTCCTAATATGACTATTGAAGAGGCTAGAGATTCTATTCAAGACATGGGTGCTGACATCGCAGATGATATGAGCATTGGTACTTTGGTGGAGTTTGCTCTTAACCAAGAGGTAATTGAGACTCGCGCCCCTAAGAATAAAAAGGGAGGCGTAGGATACTTCGTAGACGGAGAAAAGGTTTGTCGTCTCTCTAAGAAAGACCTTTTAGATTTGGTAGAGGTAGATGGAGACTTGCAAGATAAGTTGAGAAAACTTATTGTGGTTAGCTAAAGTTTCCTTATATTTGACATCAGTCATTGTTAATCATTTTTTTACTTTAAGCCCTGTTAGGAGACTAGCGGGGCTTTTTGTTGCCTTACACTATTTCAGGGTGAGTGTTTGTATCTTTGCAATACTAAGAAATTCGCACACGAAAAATGGCAACTACAACCAACGAAATTAATTTCATAACGTCCTTTGATTGGAACTCTAAGACCCTTTCAGTATCGGACGCTTCTGATTACACGGGAACGAACCTATCTAATATAGACCCCATCTCTGATATGCGGGGCTTAATTAAGGTCGTTGACCCTAATGGTAGCACAGCGTATAATAATACGTCTACGGGCTCCCCAGACATCACAGCGGCAGCACAAACTATCGCCTCTTTTAACGCCACAACAAACATCTTCACCATTACGGCGCATGGGTATGAGACTGGACAACCCGTGGCTTATGATAGTCTTGCGGGAACAGATATCACGGGGTTAACAGATAGAGCTAACTACTTTATAATCAAAGTAGACGCTGATAGATTCGGGTTAGCAACAACTTACGATAACGCAATATCTGCAATTGCTGTAGATGTATCAGGTTCTCTTGTTGGGACGCAAGTATTTGTTTCTAAGAACTCTAGCATCACAATCAACCTACCTACTAACTCAGATGGTACACCCGTAACAGGCTCTTACCTTGTTACCCTTACGATGTTTGATTCGGGTTCTACGAGTACTCAGTACGATAGAGTTCAGTATGTTAATCTTGACTACTCACGCCCGACGTTATCATTTGATATCTCGCACAGCGTTATAACTCCAATCTTTTTCAAGTCTATTATTGAAAACTCTTTTTCTGTCGGCGGTGTTACCCCAACGACTACTTACTCTCACATTTTGTATAACCCACCATCAATCGGCGGGAATACAACGGGAGCAGCAGCGACACTAAACACCAACGTATTCTACACAGGTGCTTGTCAAGTAGTAGGAACAGCAACAAATACATGGCAGTTCTCTAACGCTTTCTACTCAGACGATACAACAGCCAACACAATCCGTTGGACTCTTACTGATGTAGTAACAGGAACAGAGGCGTACACTGTAGATGGAACGAACTCTATCTCCGACTACTACCCTTGCATGAAGTCCTTGTTTGATAGGATGGAGGCAAAAAGAACTACTAATCGCGGGGGTTATGACCGATTAAAGGCTGACTTTGAATTGGCTTCTTCTAACTACCAAATGCTAGAGGCAGCACTCAACTCAGATTACTCAACAGATGTTAATACTTATGCTCTTGAGATTCAAAGGCTAACTGGCTGCTCACCAACAACCGCTTCTACGCAAGTATTTGGAATTGGGACTACAAGCGAGATTACCAGAAAGTATGTAGACACTATAACTGGGACAACGTATACTCCGCTAGACGCTAACTCAAACGCAGCATTAGTAGGCTATAGCACTGAAGATATATTTGTTTTCATCGACTCAGAATTTTCTGATGGCGCTGCAGCAACAACCAACACGTTAAACTCAAGCACAGGGGTTATCACGTTTGGAGCTTCATTAATTTCCGCCACAGTAACCGTGTACATCAACAAGCCTTAATCTTAGATGTCTATATTTGCTAACATAAACGAGGTCTATCAACAGGTCTTCAAAATCGCAAACAAGTCACAAAAAGGAGGATATTTAGACTCCACGACTTTCAACCGATACGCAAGGTTGGCGGAAAGCGATTGGAAGAACGATGCCTACTTAAAGTATGATAGTGGACAAAAGAATTGGGACGACATCTCAGCTTTTAGAAAGACTCCAAGCCTCATCTCTTTAGATGGTGCGGGATATGCTAGATACCCTTATGACTATTGGCACGCTAGTAGGGTTCAACTTCCTTTCGCTCAGAACGGTGCAGTGGTTCCTGTTACGGGTGTTGGTGATAACGAACTTGCAGAACTTCTTCAGTCCGAGCTTACACCTATTGACTCAGAGCATCCTGTTATCATTTATTACGATGACAAGTTTCGAGTTCTTCCTGTTGGTCTTAATAACGTAGAGTTTAGCTACTTACGCAGAACGCCTGTACCTTATTGGAACTATACGGTATCAAGTAGCCGAAAGGTCTTTGCGGGAACAGGAGGAGCGGTGGTAAACGATAACATGGGAACATCCTTTGCGAGTAACGACGTAGATACAGGCGGTAATCAAATAACATTAGCAGGACACCCCTTTAAGACGGGGGATGTAGCTTTCTACACATCTAATGACAACACTACTGTTGGCGGGTTAAACGAGAACCAACAAGTTTACATTATAAGAGTAAGTTCTTCAGTTATAGCTTTAGCCTCTAATTACACGGACGCCATTGGCGGGGTAAGGATAGGTCTTACATCAACTCCCACAGGAGAAACGCATTACCTAGCAAACTTCCCTGATATTCTCAGCGGAGACAGCACAGACTTTTTAGTACCCGACTTTGCAACAGATGATTTGGTGTACAGAATTTGTGTTTATCTAGGAATATACCTTAGAGACGCAGAGGTTGTTCAAGCCTCAGAAGCAAGTAAAAACACCAGCAACGGATAAAAGGAATGTCAACGAAAAGGCTTTTAGCAGAACAAGTACAGAAAATACTAACGCCTCGCGTCACTACGGATGCAAAGATAGACATTCGTGAGTGTGAGTTGGCGGTATCGCAAGTGAGGGATAACATTGCTTACACCTTTCTTACTGCGGCAGCTTACCAAGATGAGTTAGACCTTTTCGGTGGTTTTGTTTCTTCTCCTGACGAGTACACGATTCAAAAAGGTGATGACGGAAATTACTTTATTCAGCTTACCTCAACACCTTTAGACCTCCCAAAGAACATGGGCGTCTACGCTGTGTACGGAAAAGAGGATATGTCCACTCAGTACCTTCCTGTTGGAATAAACTTCACAGCAATGTTCAAGGAAAGTGAGGCTCGGGATAACGAAGGCAACCCTGCTTTTGCTCTTCACGCGGATAAGTTAATCTTTCATGGAGATGTGACGGAGGGAACAGGGCTATATGTGGTGATGGTTAAAAGCGGTTTTGATATTCCTTCGCGAGGATTCTTTCCGATTCCACCAAGCTACGAAAGGGAAGTTGTAAGAGGGGCGTTAGAGATGCTTGCCCCTGAGAAGCAAATACCAGAAGATTTAATTAACGACGGAATAGACAACTAAGATGGCACTCAGCGCAAATAAAAGTTTAGAGCAAGTAGTAAAAGACTACATGATTGAGCGTGGGTTTGAGTCTCTTCACGGGTTCAGCCGATACCTAAACATGGCTATCCAAGGATTAAAGATATTGGAGCGTGACGTTTCCTCGCAAGTACAGAAGTGTGAACTTTCAGTTTCTAGCGCACTCACCGCAGACCTTCCAAGTAACTGTGTAAAGACACTAGGTTTTGCTATACTAAAGAACAACACCTTCTACCCTCTTACTCACAGCTTCGACCAAGCGCCTGTAGGAACCGACTCGAACGGAGATGATGTTGTTAGTGATAACGAAGATAGTAATGCCGTTACAGGCATCGGAGTGGGCTTCTACACGACAACTACCACTAACCTTCACGGAGAGTTTATAGGTAGGATGTACGGGCTCTCGGGCAGACAAAACGGAACGTACTCAATAAACCAAGCACAGAACAGAGTAGAGTTCAACAGAAACTTCAGCACTAAGAACCCTGTGTACGTATTCTTCATTGGCAACCCCGATAAAATAGATGGTAAATACAGAGTAAACGAAATCAACGTAGAAGCTATTAAGGCTTACATCCATTGGGCTGATATGCGGTACAAGAGAAGCGGAAGCATGGGCGCAAAGGAACAGGCTAAGATGGATTGGTGTAACGCTAAGATTAAAGCAATCGCCGACCACTCAAGCAAACGAAGAACAGATTGGGAAGATATTATCCGCAAGAACTTCAAAATGCTAAAATTCTAAGATGGCTACCGCAGAGGAAGTAAAAACATTTAGCGGTGGGATGAATAAAGACGACGACCCGCGTTTTTTACCAGATGGTGACTATACTGATGCGCTTAATCTTACCTCAAAGGTCGTAGATGGTACGTCTGGAATTTTAACATCTCAAGTTGGAAATACGGAGATATGGACATACCTTGGCGTAGACGTTTCATTTAATTCATCTAGCGTAAATACAACAACAGACGTTTTTACAACAGCAAGCACGACTTCCTTGATTGATGGCCTAGCTGTTAGGCTTTTAACATTTACATCATCAACAGCCGCCACTACCCAAAACTCAGTTTATTTTATTGGTAGTATTGTTTCTAATACGTCTTTTAAGCTTTACCCAACGCAATCAGATGCCTTAGCATCGACAAATGCTATAGATATTTCAGTTGATTATGGCGCTCTTAATTGGGAGGTTTGTTATGCCTTACCCGTTGGTACTAATACGGTAATTGGGGCGCATGAAGACATTAGAAATAGCAGCGTTTATTACTTCATCCACAATAGTAATGATAATCATGTTGTTTTAAAATATAACTCGCTTGAGAATGTAGCTAGACTAATCCTTCAAGACAACTCTTGGAATCAGCCATTCTCTCAATGGTATAGCCTTTATCAAAGCAGTTCTTGGGGGTCAGGTACTACTTATGATATGCTTGATATTGTGGAACATAATGGTAGTTACTATGTGAGCTTGCAAGATTCAAACTTAGGTGTAGACCCCGAGGGCGCTGATACAACAACCACTGCGGCAAACACAACCCCTGTTTATACTGAATTGTACTGGAAGAAGTTGGATAATTACCTTAACTTTCCATCAGCCACAATAAGTATAACTGGTATCGAGACGTTTGAGTATGATGGAGACACGTTCCTTTCTTGGACTGACGGCTCTAATGAACCCAAAATGGTTAATGTGGATAGGGCTATGGCTTATGGTGCGGCTAATAGATATGCACCAATGGAGCCTGAGTACACAAATCTGTACGCAAATACCCCGCAGTACATCGTAAAGTCTGCTTATCAAAACGATTCTGATGTCGATGGTAATACTGTTGGGCGGAAGATGTTTCAGTTCAGGTATCGTTGGAGATACAGAAACGGGGAAGTCTCGGCAATGTCTCCGATTTCAAAAGTACCACTACCTACCAACAACGTAGCTTCTGGGCAGATAACAGCAGAGAACAATAAGATAAGATTAAAGATACCTGTAAGGGATAATTACAACAACGCTTCCACTAACACAGGTTGGGCAAGTGAGGTTGAGTCTGTTGAGGTGTTCTATAGGGATAATGGAACTAATAATACTGGTAGTTGGTATAACGCCACAACCCTTAAAATAGATGACGCTACGATAAGGTCGCAAGAGGACTTTGCTATAAGTGCAGTTGACACAGGAACGGAGCTAATAACAATAGGAACTGATAGGTTGGCTGTTGGTGACCCCGTTCAGTACAACTCTTCAGGAACAGATATTACAGGGCTTACTTCTGGAACTGTGTATTATGTAACGCTTCCAAGTGGTAACGATGTTTCATTAGCAATATCTATTAGAAACGCATTAAATAGTACAGCAATAAATTTAACTGGTGCGGGTTCTGGAACGCAAACTCTTACTAACTTCTACGACGCTCAAGACGCACCTTTTTGGATAGAGTACGATTTCTATGAGAGTGCCACATCGGTGGCCGTTGATACGTTGGAGGCGAATTTATTGTATGACTTCATCCCGCGAAAAGCAAAGTCATTAACCTTATCTAACTCAAATAGATTAAACTTTGGAAACGTTACAAACGGATACGACTTTGATGTTTCTAATTTAGATATAACCGTATCCTTAAACCCATCCACAACGGAAAACGGAATGGCAGTAAGTGGTTTTAAGTCAGGCAGTTACCATAAGTTTGGTATTGTTTACTCAGACGCTCAGGGGAGGTTGTCTACGATTTACACAAACGAAAATTGTCTTTTCTATATACCATACCCTAACTCTGTTAATACGGACTCTAATTGGCTTAAAATAAATATCGGGCACTCTCCACCTTCTTGGGCTACTCATTATCATGTTGTTTGGTCTGGGAACCAAAGTAAATCTAACTATATTCAGTTTGTGGGGGCTGCGGCAGGCACTCCTGCGGGTAAGACAAACATTAGAACTGTTGCGATGAAAAGTGTTAACGACCTTAATGATGAGGCTGACACTTCTAACGTTAACTACAACTACTCTTTTACTGAGGGTGATATAATCGTACCAATAAAAGAGGCTGGTTCCTCGCCGAGTCCTGATGTATATTATAGGGATATAGGCGGTACAGACGAGGTTGACTACTCTCAAGTATTAGAGTTTGACTCCGCAACCAATACAATTACCTTTGACGTAGATGGGTGGAAAACGTTTGGCGCAAGTGGGGATGTGTATGAGATTTATAGTCCAGCAAATATTTCAGATACATCTCTATGGTACGAGATTGGTGATGCTTATAGGCTTGGGTTTGATGAAAACGGAGCCTTAGCTCATAATGCTTATAACGGAACTTCTAACTCTCAGAACCAAAAGATAGGAGTCCAAGACGCTGTTGTTGTAGCGCAGGCTGGTGATTGCTATATGTTTGGTATCGGTCAATGGATTGACTCCCTTTCCACGCCATATCCTGTATATGGCGGTATTGAGGCTAGATATACAGCGCCCATATACGGGCCTGTCGCATCTTCTATTGGGAGACCTAATGTTGTGAATGATAGTTTTGCGGAAGTAAACTACGAAACAGAGATAGATTACACGGAGCCATTCTTAGATAACACAAACTTCTTTGGCGTATCTAGGGCTTACGATAGCAACTTTGTAGATAACTTAAATCAATCTTACGGAGACATTCAACTGCTACATTCCTATGGTGATTTTATCATCTGCATACAGTCTAATAGGACTTCTAGGTTAATGTCTGATAAATATTATATAAACACAGCTGATTTAAGTGGTAGTATTATAGGTCAAACTAATTCTCCGCTATCAGAGCCACAGTATTTTAACGGAAGATACGGGACTAAAAATCCAGAGAGTTTCGCAGCTTATGGTTCTTCTATGTTTTGGGTGGATACCGGAAGTGGCGCTGTTGTTAAGTGTGACGGAAATGGGCTTATGGATATTGCTGAGATAAAAATGTCTAGTTACTTTGAAAGTAACCTTACATCAAGCACAGCTCAGTCGATAAGAGCGAATTTTTCAGCCGCAAATAAGATAATAGGCGCATATAACGTAAATGATTCTGAATACGTGATTAATCTAATTACGTTTGACGAGGTTTCAGTAATATCGGCAGCAGGGCAGGCTCCGAATTATTTTGAGTTTTATTTTTCAAATCCAGACCAAGAAAAAGGGTATGTTTCCTATATTTCAAATCTTGGATTCACTTACATTAAAGCTCAAGACGGAAGTAATTACAATATTGTAAAAGCAAGCTATTTTCAAAGTGTTGATAATGGATTTGAAGCTTTTCCAGTGCAAACTATAGGTGGCGTTGATTATGAAATTCAAGCGGGAACTCAATATTTAGTTATACCAATACCAACTACGATAGCCTTTAACAATGAGAAGAAAAGATGGAATAGTAAATATTCTTTTATCCCACAACACATGGTTTCTTCTGGAAACTATTTAGCGTCTTTTAAAAACGGGCTTATGTATATTCACTCTCAAGATACATATAGGACGGATAGCGGCTCTAGTTATATTAATAACCCTAACTGGAATAGATTTTATGGAAATGTGTATAATTCGTATGTTGAGTTTTGCGCAAACAAGGAGCCTATTAAGATAAAGGTTCCGTTAAGCATAAACGTTGAGAGTAATCAGTCATGGTCTATGCCGTATTGCATAAATGAGCGCAAGCAAGCGACGGAGCTTGCCGCTGCAGATTTTGAACTTTTTGAGGGTCAATATTGGTCTAATTTTCTTCGTGATAAATACACACCGAATTTAGATTACCCATTGTTAGATGGCGATGAAGTGCGCGGGGCTTATCACATAATAAAGCTAGAAACAGCAATTCAAACAAGCACTCAATCTTTTACTGCGCCGTTACCTATATTGTTTTCAGTAACTGTACTACAACTTTACTCTCCAATAAGCTAGTAATGCTTATTTTTGCATTTAGATTATGATTATTAGTTCTATTGTAAAAAAAGTTCGCGGGATATTCAAGCGCAAAGATATTGCAAAGGAAGCCCTAGAAAGCATTAATGAGAATCGTGGTCTGTTATGGGAGAAGATAGCGATATTTAAAGAACAAGTACTCAGCATAGAGGGGTCGGTAAGGCATCACACAGAAGAGATGGACGACCTTTTTCCCACGAAGCATCACCTGAAGAATGGGATGTACACGCGGGAGGTCTTCATGCCAAAGGGTTCGTTGGTAGTAAGCTTTATACACAAGCAAGACCACCCATCGTTCTTCCTTGAGGGTGAGATGTCTATACTGATGGACACTGGAGAGGTAAAAAGAATTAAAGCGCCGATGCAGTTTCAAACTGAGACAGGCACACAGAGAGTAGCTTATATGCACGAAGACTGTAGATGGACTTGTGTGTATAGGACGGATGCAAAAGAAATTGAGGTAGCGGAAAAAGAAGTTTATACAGAGGACTTCACTGAGCTACCTGAACACGTAATATTGAATAAGAGATGGCTGGAGTAGTAGCAGGATTAGCATTAACTGGCGTAGGGATGGGTATTAAAGCGGGACAAAATTTCTCGCAAGCAAAAAAGCAAAGAAAATCCGCAAGGGGTAAGCAGTTTGCCGAAATGGGGATATATAAGAAGGGGGATGGGACTTACGGTGCTGATAAGAGCCGTATGATTGAATACACAGACCCCGCTACTGGAGAGACTAAACTGGTTCCTCAAGCTTTTGCTGGATTAGTCGCAGCAAGAGAGAACCAACAGAACATGGAACTTGCTCAAGCTGATAGAACCAAGAAACTTGAAGGTCTTGAGAGTCAGTATCAAACCTTAGCACAACAAGGATTACCCGATGCTGTAGAGCGGGGGATGGAACAAAACATACAACAAGGTACTAATCAATTGCTTAGAGGGTTGCAAGCATCACGTTCAGGGCTTCGCGGGTTAAGCGGAGTAGCCTCCCAACAGAATCAAGGCTATCAGAACCTTGCAATGATGGACGCACAAGCAAGGCAATCTGCTACTCAGAACTATCTTAACTTCCAAAACCAAGCTTCGGCAGAGCAATACGCAATGCAACAAGACCAACTAGCGTTAAACAACGCATTCGCAGCGCAGCAACTAGGAATTTACAACCAAGGTCAAGACCAAATCAACGCTCTTTACGGAGCAGCTCAACAGAACATGAATGAGGGTTGGAACACCGTGGGGGATGCCTTTGGTGCTGCTGGTAATATTGCTGGCGCTGGAGGTTTTGGCGGGGGCGGTAAAAAAACCCCAACCACCCCAACCACCCCAACCACCCCACAACAAGGATTATATCAAGGGTTAGGTCAAGGTGGTTATGGAAACAAAAGCTTCGGAGAACTGCTAGCGGATGGTAATTAAGATAGTATAAAATGGCAGGAAGAACACAACCAATAGTATATAAGCCAACGAACGTAACTAAGTACGCTGATGCTTATGCTAACAGGCTTAACGCTGCTGCGGCGGAAGCTAAGAAGCAACAAGCTATTCGTGATAAGCGTAGGCAAAAAATGTCTGATGAGTTGGATGTGTCTATGGCAGGAACCTTTGTCGCTCCTGCGGCTCAAGACGCATGGGATGCGTACCGAGAGGAGAAAATGAAATATCTTCAAGAAAATCCCAACAAGATAAAGCGAGTAATTAGTGAGTTGACAGAATATAAAAAATCTTTAGGCGGGGTTGACGAAGAGTACATAAGAAAATCATCAGCCATCGACCCTAATACACAGCATGGCGTTGATTATGCTATGTCGGAAGCTGCTAAGGGCTTGCCAGAAGGTGCTAACCACAATAATATAAACCAAGTACGTCAAGCTGCTTTGTATCCGTTTAATATGGTTACTGACAAACAAAACCTAGAGGAGGGTATTTCGGCTGCTCAGGCTTCGGTTTTAGAGGACATCTATAATAGCGACGAAAGAGATGATTTCTTTGTTTCAGGTCAAACTATTACTAATATTGGTGACGGGTATCAAAGCACGAAGTTTGCTAGGAATGTAATCGACGATGATACAAAAAAGATGGAAATTGCTCGAAGGATAGTAGGTAGGCTTGAAGATAAGTATTTAGTTGAGGCTAGTTTTCTCGCTAACAACAACAACGACTTTAACTTAGAGACAGAGATTTCTCAAAGAAACATGGGGCTTGCTCCGTTTGCAGGAAAGGCACAGAAAGACGATAAAGATAAAAGTAGTTTTGACTTTAAGTATTTAGGTGATAATGCTTGGAGTAACGGATTGTTCTCGTTTGTTCGCGGTGAGACTAAAAAAGGAAGAACGGCGAAATTCCAAGAGGAGGTTTCTACTGACTTTATTTCTATAGAGAAAGAAAAATCCACAGGAGACGTCCCTATTCAAGAGTACTTCTACGAGGGGCAAAATATTAAGGGTCGGGTAAAGGGCATTGAGAAGGTTGGTGACACTATCTACGCTGTTGTCCCAACTACTATTGATGCTCCCAAAGTGATTAATGGAAAGGAGTACCCTAACAGTAAGGTTAAAAAAAGAGTAGACGCTAGAGTAGAACTTGACCCCACATACAACCTATCTATATTTACAAACGCTTACAAGATAAGCCCAAGTCAGCTAGAGTATATGCTTTCCAATAAGCGTGGTGGGACTCAATCAGGAAATGTTGGATACAATAACTCGAATAACAACAGATTTACTCAGAGCCCTCCACCTACTCCACCATCAATGGGTCAATAATCTAAGTAATAATGAACGAAAAATACATCAAGCAGTTATACGACTTTATAGGTGGCAAAGATGCTGGCTTTGACTACGATGCCTTTAAAAACGACATATCCACAAACGAAGAGTACAACAAGGAGATTTTTGATTACGCTTACGGAGAGCAAGAGGGCATTGATTACAACGCCTATGCGTTTGACACTGGATTAAAAAAAAAAGAACAACCCGATTCAAGTTCTTCTCCAGAACCTACACCTTCGAGCGAGGCTACAAGTACGTCAGAGTCAGTTGGCGTCGCAGTAAACCCATCTGATTACGCATATTCTTGGGGCGAAAGTTCGCTAGAGCCCACGAATGAAATCACGAAGGATGGAGTAGCTGTTAAGCGCCCAGAAGTGACACCAAAGGAGAATCAAGTTGACGCTCAATTTGAAGAGTTCAAGAAATCCCTCCCAACTGAATACGAAACAACGCCCCCAACAGGGCAATACAAGCTTGATGGCGAGGCTATTGGGCGTGAAGAATTACGAACATTATTATTTGACAATAAGTTCATAGATAAAGCGCAAAAAGGGGGCTATGCAATCGAGGTAAACTCCAATGAAAACGGCGAAAGGGATGTGGTTATGGAGAGCCTTCTCAATCGGCAAATGCAGTCAGAAAGTGAGTCGAGTGATAAATGGGATATGTTCAAGGCGGATGTGTATTCTATCGCATCTGGGCTAGAGGGTGGTCCAAATTTAGCCGCCAATGTTTTAGAGGAAATTACTGGATACCCATTCACCAAGAACCCCATTGCTGTGAAGTCGTTAGTTGGCTCTATGAGTCTAGCTAAGATGGCGGAAGATGAAAGAAAAAAAACTAGGGAGTACGAACAAGAGTTTATATCTAATTTAGCGGATGGTAATTGGTCTAATGCGGCCAACCAAGCGATGAACACAGTCACAGGTTCACTACCCACATCAATGATTATGATGGCGACTGGTGGCGGGGCTACAACTTTGGGTGGCATCGCAGCTAAGAGTGCGGCAACAATGATTCCCTTAATGACATCTAGGGAATACGCTGACACTCAGATAAGCCCAGAAATATCTGGTAAGCTAACTAATAGTGAGCAACTTTTAAGGAGCGGTCTTTATGGAACCTTCGAATGGGCTGGAGAAGTTCCATCCGCCTTAATCGGCATGAAGTCTTTTAATGTTATGAAGGCTGGATTAAGAAGTGCTGTATCTAAGGCTGAGTCTCAGTTTGGCAAAGCCGCCGCAGAAAAAGTAGCTGCCGACATAGCCAAAAAAACTTGGGGTCAATTTTACAAAGAGTTAGGTGTCGATGCGGCTTTAGGCGGTGCGGGTGAGGGCTTTACTCAGGTGGGGCAAATGATGACCGACGACCTTATGGGCGTGAAAGACTACACTCTTTACGATTATATGTATCAGGGTTCAAATGCCGCCGCATTGGGGTTGGTTCAATCCACTGTAATGCAGTCCCCACAGATTACGTCAAAGGCGGTGTCAGATGTAAAGAACTTAAGTAAGTTTGGTGATTTAACCCCAGAAGATATAAACCAAGCGGTGGAGGATGGGTTAATGTCAGTAAAGGCATCAGAGGTAGTTGAAGCGGTAAGCAAAACCCTCCCTACTGACTCAGATGAGAAGAGAGCTAACGACGCTAACTTAATAAAAGAGAAGGAAAAGTTAGAGGCTGAAATAGAAAGGGTTGACAAAGTAATCTCTGAGTCAAGTCCGCAAGCTAAAAGAATAGCTAAAATAAACGAAGAGCTTAGTCAAGAGAGTGACCAAGCTAATGACGGAGCTAGTGACCAAGTAACCCAAGAAACGCCAGTAAAGGAAGATATAGAGAAAAAATATGAAGATTTAACTCTTGATGAAAAACTAGAACTTCAAGACATAGCCATCGACCAAATGGAAAATGAGATGGCTGAGCAGGGTATTAAAGAATACGAATTGACCAATGAAATGGTTGATGAAAGAGCATCTCAAATACTTCAACAAGACATAGATAATTTAGAACGTAGCCTAGAAGGTGAAACTAGATTTAGTATAGCCGAAGAAGGTGAGTCGGCATTCGTTGCTGACCCCGCAGACTCAGAAGCTATTACTGAAGAGATGAATCAAATGGATGAGGCTGAGGTAAACTTTACAACTCCTAAAGGTCAAACAACATCTCAAGTTAATCCTTTTGAGGCTAGTAATTCTTCTACAAATTTAAATGAAAACGAGGTTACCGACTTAGGTTTTGAATCACAAGACGATATGGTTGGTGGTATTGAAGAGTTTAATGGAATACCTATGATTACAGGTGTTTCAGATATCGCTGCAGGTGGAACAATAAAAGATTCCAAGGGTAACGATATGAATGCAAAAGGTGGTGTAATGTTTAATGCACTTGCTAAAGTTAAAGCGGCTTGGGCAGGAGTAAAAAGAGAAACATCTCAAGGTCAATATGATAACGCAGTTAAACTATACAAAAAAAATAAAGACTTATTTGACAGATTGTGGGATGAAGGAAGACTACCAAAGGGACATATTCCAATGGCGATTATCCGTATGGGTAATGATGCTATCAATTCAAACGAACTTGTATTCAGGTATCTTGCACCCGAGATTAAAGAACAATCAACAGAAAACCAAACTGCCGCTTTAAATGAACTTGTGTCTGACTTAAAAAGAAGGAAAGGAAAGTTTGGAAACAACCCTAGACTTCTTCAGTTTATAGGAGATAAAAACATAAAGACCTTAGGAGGTTTAATGGATGCGGTTGTTTTTGATGCGAATGCTAGAGCAAAGGGAGATGTAAACAACACTTTAACTCTTAATGAAAGAGCGGAATTATTCTACAACATAACCTCACCTGAAGGAGTTTCAACTCCAAACAAGACATTCTTAAAAGCACTATACAAAGGAACAACGGATAACTCAAATGTTTTTGCTTCAGATAATATTTATGCTGCAGTAGGTGAACCTTCTATGATGAAGGCAAACAAAGGAGACGTGGTTTCAGTTGTAGGTGTAGATGTTTTGAATGGTGGTGTTATAGATATAGACCACCCTAACTATGGTTCAGGTCCAAAGGGTAGATTGATTAAGCTTATTAAAAATCCAACAAGCGGAATGGAAGTATTCCCTGAATGGAAAGCAAAATCAAATAGAGTATTTAAAAAGGATAAGGCAGGAAAGAGACCTTCAGATAAAAATGTTTCATCTCAAACTATGGGAACTGTAGCTAATGATAAGGCATTTCAGGGTGCATCAGTTCAAGCTGATGGCATAACTGATATGCAACAGTTAGCTGCCAAATTTAGATTTGCATTTCCAGATGTAACTGTAGTAGAAACACAACAGGAGTTTGATGCTATGTTAAAAGAATCAGGTGTTAGAACTAAGGTTTCAAAAGGTAAGACCATTCTTGGTATGACTAAAGATGGTAAGGTGTTTTTAAATCCTGACCAAGCTTCTTTAGGTACACCCATTCATGAGTTCGGTCACATATGGATTGATTTTCTAAGGTCTAAATCTAGTGGTATAAAAGGAACTAGACTTTTAAAAAGAGGATTAAAACTTGTGGAGGGAACTCCTGAATTAAAAGCAGCTATAGAAAAATATGGTGACAACAAATTAGCTAGAGAGGAAGCGTTAGTAGAGTTGATGGCTACAAAAGGAGAGACCATTATTAATGCTGCAAAAAAGTCTAGGTTTAAAGAGTGGATGAATGCCATCTTTAAATATATTAAAGAAAAATTTACTACGCTTGAAGGTCTTAAGACAAAAGAAATAGAGTCAATGTCTTTAGAAGACTTTATTAATACAGGTCTTGCTGATTTATTTGCAGGTAAAGCAGTTGATGCAAAATCAAAAATAAAGTTTGATGCAGCTAAAGAATCACAAGGTGTGATGCCAAGGTTCTCATTAGGAGATGATGTTGCTGCGTTTATAAAAGATGCAAGGGGACAGGGTATCTCGGAGGTTGCTATTAAAACTGTTTTAAATAGAAGAGGTGTTTCAATGCCTGATATAAAAGCAGCGTTTGAAAAAGCGGGGTCTAAAGCAAGCCAAAAAAGTAAGGTTAAACCTGACGTAGCTACTACGGGGGTTAAAGATGTTGTCACGCCTGAGATACTAGAGCAAGGAAAGAAAGAGGTCACCGACGTAACTAAGGGAACCTTTTCTACTGCCAATCCAGTAAAAATATTCAAAGGTATAGGTGGAAAGAAAGATTTACAAGGCTTTAGGATAAATGCTCACAAAGGAGCGAAAGGTGTGTTCTCTTCAGTGGACTCTGAATTAGCCGCTACTTATGGTAGGGATGAAGGTGTAGCCGAGGTCGTAATACCTAAAGGTACATCAATAGAGGTTGTAGAGGTTGATGGTACTGGGATGAGGATGAGTGATTATCGTGCGGATGAGGTTAAGGCTATTAATAATTCAGATGCGCAAATCGTAAAACTAATCACTATTGATGGGGTGATGAAGGCGGGCGAAAAAAGGCAACAGCAATACGTTATAAAGGATGATTCGTTAATTGAAGGACTAAAAAAAGAAACACCAAATGAAGAAGTTCAGGCTAAACCTGATGTAGTTGATACGAAAATTGAGAAGGAAGCGCCGATAGAGAAAGAAGAATCTCCGAGATTAGAAATAGACTTAGATGAGTCAACTAAATCTTGGGTTCCCAAGAAGCTAAATTCAGCACTTGAGGGTATTCGTGTGGGACTTCAAGATAGATGGTATAGATTAAGAAAAACCATACGCCTTGCTAGGAAGGCTGGCGCTGTAATATCAGATGAAATTGACGCATACACCAAGCGGGAGTTGCAATCTGGAAAAGTCTCAGAGAAAGTTACTAAGTTTAAAGAGTTAATAATAAAGTCAAAGCCTAATCAGAAAAATGCTCTTCTTGAAGATATGCAAGAGGATGGCGTAACTAACTTGGATGAGTTTGGTTTATTTATTTATGCTCAACACGCACCAGAAAGGAATCAGACATTAAAGGATAGAGCGGTGGAGGAAGGCCGAGAAGACACGGAAGGCTTAAGCGGCATGACTAATGAGCAAGCTCAAGAAATAATTGAGTCTATGCCTAAAGATAAATTAGCTAAATACAAAGAGTACGCCAAAAGGTTTAGGGAAGAGGTTATACTTCCCTCTATTGATGAGTTGGAAAACTCGGAGTTAATAAATTCAGAATTAGCTAACACACTGAGGACTAAGTGGAAAAACTATGTACCCTTAATGGTAGAAGAGTTTGTTTCGGATAAAGCAAAGTACCCAAGTCCTAAGTTTAGTGTAAGGGGGAAAGATATTTATAAAGCTAAAGGCTCTAATTTCTACGACAACAAATCTAGGGTTAATCCATTTATATCTGGAATAGAGAGGTATATAAATTATGCGTCAAGAGCAGAGGAAAACAGAACCTTTCAATCTTTGGTTGGGTTAGCTGAAAAGATTAACAACCCAGATATTTTAAAGGTAATTCGACCTAAATACGAATCAGTAAGGGATACAGATGGCAATACTGTATATGTTAGAAGGAAGTTTGAAAATGAGGCTGGAAAAAACTTAGTTGAGGGAAAGATAGATGGGAAGCCTGTTTTAATTGAGGTTGTAAATAAAAATCTGTTTGATGCTTTAGAAAACAGTACAATATCATTGAATAAAGTAGAGCAAGTTTTGAATGCGGTTAACTCATATCTACGCGCAGTAAACACACTGATGAACCCCGAGTTTATAGTAAGAAACTTTGTGAGGGATATCCAAACCGCTTTTATTAATATTTCCGCTGAAGATGCTAAGGGTATGGCTGCTCAAATGGTTAAGAATGTGCCTAGTGCCATAAGGGGTATTATAGACAATCAGCGTGGTAATGAGACGGAGTGGTCTAAGATATATCAAGAATTAAAAGATGAGGGTGGTGATGTTAGTTGGTTAGAGGCTAATGATTTAACCAAGATTAAGAAAGACATCGACGCTAGTATTAAGAGGTATGATAAATCTTCGACAAAAAGGAATCTAATAAGGGCTCTTGAGTCTATTGGGGGTGGGTGGAATACGTCCATGAAGGCAACGGAAATGGCTACTAGGGTAGCAGCGTATAAGACGGCAATAGACAAAGGGTATTCAAAGCAAAAGGCAGCGTCATTAGCTAAGAACTTGACTGTTAATTTTGAAAAGAAGGGTGTGTACGGGAGCTTGATTAACTCCTTTTACTTATTCGCAAACGCGGGGATTCAAGGCTCCGCTGTTATATTTAAGGCAATGAGTAAAAAAGGTGTTGGCGGTAATAGAGCAAGGGCTTTAGCAGGGTCTATTATTGGTATGTCTTTTCTTAACGCCATGATAAACGATTGGGTTGATGATGATGATGAAGTTGATAAGCTGACAGAAGTAGATAAAGAGCGTAATATGATATTTATGTTACCTAACAAAGAAAGGGTTACCATACCACTTCCGTATGGATACAATTTGCTTTGGGTTACGGGTCAGTTATCGTATGATATGGCTAGTGGTAATAAAACCGCTGGGGATGCGATGGCTTCATTTTTACGAGCCTTTGATGGGGCGTTTAACCCATTATCAAGTGGTAACTTAGGTCAAATGTTCACTCCGACTATTGCGAAACCATTCGTTCAGGCAGCTACAAACAGAAACTATAAAGACGCTCCTATAAAACCAGAGGACAGTCCAGTCTCCCCTAAACTAAAAGAGTCGTCTAAATTTTTTAAAACCGCTAGGGGGAGTAGTAAAGCGGTAACAGACTACTTAAATAAGGTAAGTGGTGGGACGGAGGTTGTTTCTGGCAAGGTTGATATAAGCCCAGAGATAATAGACCACTACATAGACTTTTTAGGTGGTGGTTTAGGTAGATTTGTCACTAACTCAGCAGATATTCCTTATAAAATAGCTACTGGTGAAGATATTTCGACAAACAATATACCCTTTGCTAGGATATTTTACAGAACTCCTAGTAGTGGGAGAGACCTACAAGTAATATACAGAACCATTGAGGACTCTTATAAGACTAAGTACAACGACCGACAGAAGCAAAAGTTTTTTAACTCTCTTAATTCTGCGCTAGAAGAACAGGTGATAACTGTAGATGAGTATGAGGGGTTTTTAGATGATTTCAATAGGGCTGAGATGATAAAATCTATTTCAGAGTCTAATCCAGATTTAATGTTAGAGGATATTAAGGAGATTTTGAAGGATTAAAACCTTACACCCTAACCCACTTGGTATTCGTACTTTTGCAAGTAAACTCATACGAACATGAAACTAAGACAAAAAATATACACAACCAAGGACACTTGCCCTCCTGCAACTACCGCAGCCTCGGGTAATATAACGTCTTCAGGTGATGTATTTACCACTACCACAGCAGTACTCTCAAAAGGCGCTTTTGTTTGGAATGAAACAGATGACGAACTCCTTGAGGTTATTAAGATAGACCGAGCAGGAACATCGGGGCAATTCGATAAAACTCCATCAACAGCTTTTTCAGCAGACGCAAGTTACAAGTACATAGCAAAAGCCGATGCAAAAGGAACGCTTTCAATCTCAGCAGCTTCTCCATCAGGGGGTGCGTCAGACGTTATTGATGAAGATGGGAGTTCAATGGCTCTTCCCGCATCTACAAGCCTTACAGGCAACTCTGAGGGCGCACAAGTAGGCAAGAAAGTACGTCCCGTAATTATAAACGGGGCAACACATAACGCAACGGTATCTTACCCTCAATTCTAGTAAAAAGATGAGTTGGATAGGGGATTTGGTAACTTTCCTGATAACCTCGGGGTTGTTGGGAATTGTGGCTAGGTACATAAAAAAGTCATCTGGGCAAAATATATTTGCTAAAGGCTTTTGGACTAAGGGGCAGTATCAAGAGCAGTTAAAGAAGGAGATTGACCGAACCACAGAACTCTACAAGGAGATGGACTACTTTCGGGATACCTTCAACTTAAAGAGTATTGATATTGTGGAATTTCATAATGGGGACTACATAAACTCAAGGTCAGTTCAAAAATATACAATGACATTTCAAATGTGTAGGGCGGGTGTTCCAGAGACGATGCATTTATATCAGGACAAGCCATTAGAGGACCAGTACGGGCTTTTAAATCTGTATAAGCAACGTGAGGGCAATGTTGTGGTAACGGACAAGGACAACTTACCAAAAGACTCACCGCCACTGTTTTTGGAGAAGATGATACAGTTAAAAATAACGGGATATGTAGCTCTTGGTTTATTTGCAAATAAAGAAGATGTTTATCCTAGAGCGATTATAAGTTGCGTATTAGACGAGGAGGCTAAACGAGATGGGCTTGATGTTGAACTAAATATGCACAGCGACAAACTAAAAGCCTTAGTGCTATCTGGATTAAAGCCATGATTAGTTCTATAACCATATTAAGACTTTTGAGCTCTAAGTGGACTTGGTTTGCTCTTCTTGTCACTATCATAATTGCGCTGTTCGCCATGTATCGTTCAGCTATGAGGGAGTTTGAGAGGCTTGAGGGAAATGCAGAGGCTATTAGGATGCAAGACCAACGCACTATAAAAGCAGAGAATCTTAAGGTCGCCGAGATGGAAGAGTTTTATGCGTATGACTTACAGGTTCTTAGAGATAGCCTCGCGGTTAAACCTAAACAAATCATTAAGTATCAGTACATCAAGAGCGTTAAGAAAATCATTGACACTATTGAGATACACGATACCATCGTAAATAGTGTTCCGTATTTCACGGCAAACTACAATGACAAATGCGTGGATGCTACGTTCATATGGAAGAACGGGGACACCGCAGGGATATTCGACATTAATGTGGAGACAGACATCTACGTGGCAGACTACTGGAAGAGAAAAGATTTATGGGGAAAGAAGTGGCTACCTAGATGGGGGTCTAAAGAAGTTTTTATAGATGTGGTTAATAATTGCGGCAACGACACAATCATTACTAACCGAAGAATAAACATAAAGAAATAGTGGTAAGCACAGGACAATTAGTTGTAGGTGGCTCAGGTGACTTTCACATAAAACCTTAAAGCTGAAGATGAACAACTTAAAAGAAATCAAGAGTACTGTTGTCGGCATCACCCTATTTATTGTAGGGTTGTCGCTTGCGTCAAAGGCGTACTTATCAGACACTACTGCAGTGTGGAATGACTACATAATGCCAAGCGTTCTTATGGTGTTTGGTATTGGGATGTTGTTCGCACCAGACAAGACAATTAATTGGATATTCAAAAAAGCAAACAAAAACGTAGGAAAATGAAAAGAAAAGGACCCACTGGATACAAAAAACGAAAAGTATTAAAGAAAAAGACTACTTATACTCCCCCTTCAAGACCAAAAAAGGGCAGTGTTAGAACTAAAAAATATTAATCATAGGAGACCTAACAAAAAAAGAAAAGAAAGGTTATTAAGAAACGTGGCTCAAAGTAGAACCAGAAGCAATACCAGAAAAAGAAATAAGAAGCGCAATATGGGCAAGTTCCGTTCTATGTTCGAAAAGAATTTCGCCCAAGATTGTCAGAAAAAAGGTATTGATTTTGAATATGAGAACCTTAAGATAAAGTGGACGCCACCCCAGAAGACGTACAACCCAGACTTTATGTTTGAGAAGCACGACGGAAGCCTTATGATTATTGAGACTAAGGGGCGGTTCACCGCAGCGGATAGAACCAAAATGAAGATGGTTGTAGAGCAGCACCCTGAGTTGGATGTAAGGATGGTTTTTCAGAACGCCTCAAACAAGATTACAAAGGCTAGTGGTTCAAAGACTTATAAGGAGTGGTGTAAATACCACGGGATTAAGTGGAGCGAGAAGACGATTCCTGCAAGTTGGAGAAAAGAAATAAAGCAACAGATAAAGGCAGCGTAACAATGGTAAAACCAAGAAAAGGAAAGGCAAAGGTAAAAATTACTTCAAGTGGCAAAAAAGTAAGCTATGGTCAAGCAGGTAAAGCAAAAGGTGGTGGACCAAGGGTAAAGCCCGGCACATCTAAAGGTGATAGCTATTGTGCAAGAAGTTTGGGAATAAAGAAAAGATTGTCTGCTAAAAAAAGAAATAACCCTAATACACCAAACAACCTTTCACGAAAGCGTTGGAAGTGTGTAGGTGCTAAATCAAAAAGATAAGCTATGCCTAAAGATGCTTGTTACAGAAAAGTTATGAAGAGTTACGGCAAGTGGTCGGCTCGTGCCGCACAAGCAACTGCTAAGTGTAGAAAAAAAAGTGGCAAGGTTAGAAAAACTAAAGCAGGTTCTGACTTAAAGAGATGGGGTAAAGAGAAGTGGATAGACACTCGCACTAATAAACCCTGTGGAACAGGAGGTAAGAGTGAATATTGTAGACCATCAAGAAGAGTGTCTTCAAAGACACCAGTTACTAAAAAAGAAATGTCTTCAAGGACATTAAAGAAAAAGCAATCTGAAAAGGCAAGGATTGGAAAGCAAGGTGCAGGAGGCAAAAAGGTTAAATCAGTTAGAAGAAGGAAGTAGTAATGGCAAGCGTAGGAACGGTATATACGGGAATTATCATTAGAGGTAGTGGAGGTAGTGGAGGTGGTGCTCCTCAACTTATTACTCTTTACAAAAGACCTCCTGAACCAGCGCAAACTACATCTTACGATACTTATGATATAGGGTGGCAGCTTGCGAACGGCGTTTACGCCAATTTTAACAGCACCACAGCCACAGGTTTCCAGTTGCAAACGCAAGAAATTGATTTTGCTACAGATTCAACAGGAAATACCCTGCTTCATAATAACCCTTTCGGAAACAAGGACCGTTGGACAGATGAAAATGGTCTGCAAGTTTATGGTAACAATGTGGCTATAGATAACTTAACGGGAATAAGGTGGAAGCGAGACATAGACGATATCAATTTTAATAATAGTTCCATCGTTTATGCTACCTTATTATCTGATACGGTGGCGCACACAGACCCCTTAGGAAATTCGGATTATTACCTTCCTTCTATTGAGCTAGTCAAAACTATTAGCATAATAGATATTAATCAATCAACAATTCAATATACGGCAGCTTTAACACCAAATGGCGTTAATGGTAATCATTTGTTTATGACTTCTACTTCAGGTCCGAATTATACTACTCACTTTTACTCAGTAGCGCACAGAAATAGGTCGCAACAGTCTTTGTATTCTAAGACGGGGTCACAATTTAGAAACTATGCAGTGCCTTGCGCAATCCTACCACAACCAACGACAGCAAATCCATGATACTAGCCAAGATAGACCAAAGACCCTCAAAAGTTGAGATATATTCACTAAATATAGTGTCATTGAAGGCAGACATACCGCTAGGTGTACAGCTAGGCGTTGACGTTACTATAGAATTTATTACTACTGAAAAGGCTGGCAAGCTTAGAAATGTTAGGACTATGCACTTCACAGGCCCTCATGCCTCTGTATGGAGTAAAGAGAAGGCACTCGCCGAGGTCCTTACTTTTATTAATAACGGCGGAGTCATTATTACAGATGTAAAATATCCAGAAACCGAAATAGTATAAACATACATATAAATAGGTACTGATGAGATATAAATCTCAAATAAATTAAAAGGAGAAAGTAGTAATGGGAAACATAGGAGCGTCTTCAGGAATTAATAACGGCTCGGTACTACCGCTAGGGCTTAGTTCTGGGTTGCACGTTAAAGGTGCTGGCTCTACTCCTAGCCCTGCGTTTGAGGGACTGCTAGACACTTACACTGGGGCGGTGGCTGCCTACGCTTACATTTGGCTTAATGGAACTTACTCTGGACCGCTAGTAGAATTAAGAAGAAGCTCTGATAACGCCACAGAAGACTTTTATCCTGATGGTGACGATATCCTATCACTTACCTCAGAAAGCAGCGAAGGAGTTACTCTAGCTACTTGGGTGGGTGCTAACGATGCTTATGTAAGAACAGCGTATGACCAAACTGGCAATGCAGCGCATTGGTCAAGCACAACAACAAGTCGTCAACCTAAGATTATAACCAGTGGAGCTTTGGAGGTGGACGCCAACGGAAATGTTGTTGCATACTTTGATGGCTCGCTAAGTTACTTGCAAAATACGTTTGCATCTTCGGTCTCTGACCCCTCTACATTCGTTCACGTAACAAACACCTTAAGTGTTCCCATACTCGGGTCTACCCTTGTAAATAGTAATGACAATGTAAATGATAAAAGACTTTGGTATAGGAGTCCATCTATATACAGGGTTAGAAATGGTGGTGGTACAGAGGGTAATATGACTGTCGCCTCTGGCGCGTTCATACAATCTAGTGTCTTTGAAAACGGAACAAACTTCAGAACTGCAATAGATGGAGGTTCTGTTAACACGCTAACAGTAAGTGGAGCTTCAACAGCTACAGGTACTACATTGGGGGATTGGAATGCCTTGACTAGACCGCTAGAAATGGAGCAGTCCTTGTTCATTGTCTTTGACAGCGACATAGGGAATACAGACCTTCTTGCGATAAACTCAAGTATAAACGATATTTACTCACACTACTAGGTATGTATTACACAGGTACACAGAAGCAATGTTGGACTTATGACGCTGAGGTGTCTAAGATGGAGGGGTACGTCAAGGAAGACAACTGGGCGACTACAGTAAAGCACCCAGACAAAGAGCTGTACGCTATATTCAAGCACCCTAAGTATGACTCTGAGGTTCTATCCGAAGTGGTTAAGTTGGATGGTGATTGGCTCGTGCTAGAGGGCACTGTGAGTATTGACGAGAATGTTTACGAAATGTCTGAGGTTACACCCACAATAGAGTTCATATCAAAAAAATCGGTAAACTTAAACACAGAAGTAGACGTAACCTTCTATTATGACCTAGACAAAAAGACTTACACTATAAGACTTCAAGACTGGTCATTATGGAGAACCCTTACGGATGAGGAGTGCTACGACACACTAATCAAAACACTACAAACAAAACAAGCGGTATGATTAACAGATTGCAGATTGTTAGGTACTACACAAAAGAGCAGACCGAAGGAGATATATATGTCTTTGGTGAGGACAACGGAATAGAGTGGACGTGTAAAAGCCTTGAATTAAAGTGGTTGGACAATAAATCCAGAATTAGCTGCATCCCAGAGGGGGAATACACTGTCGTTGTTCGGTACTCAAAGAAGTACAGCCGCCACCTGCACATTACAGACGTAGAAGGACGTAGCTATATTCTAATCCATTGGGGCAACTACGCTGGAAGTAAGAACCCGCGCACAGGCAAGAGCGATATACAAGGTTGTGTTATGACTGGGAACAAACTCGTTGACATTAACAACGACGGAATACTAGACGTGGTAGCCTCGAAGAAGACCTTCAAGGAGATGATGGAGTTCTTCCCTGACGACGACCAGAAGATAGACCTTCTAATCACCGCAAAGAACGACTACCCTACGGATTAATAGGTTTCTGTGGGTTTTCTGTCGGGTGGCGTGTCGTATTTATTAATACGTCTAAAAAACGGGGATAAGGACAAGACTTACATCTCGTAGCCCCCCTATCCCCGATATATTTCACCAGAGAACCATCTTTACCCTCTCCAACAATCTACCAAGTAATGGGCTGTTGTTGTTAATTATATAAATGATTCAATAATAATAGGCCCGAAGGCTTTACTTTAAAATGGTAATGGCTCAGAGTCATTATTCAAACTCTCTGCATCATTAGCTGCGGGTTGCGGTGTGGCGGTAACTCTTGGCTTACTTGCGGGAGAACCTTCCGAACTTCCTAACAGATGAACCTCATTACACATAATAGTAGTATACCACTTACCATTATTCTCTTTGTACTCAACACTGCCCACAACAGAGATACGGTCACCTTTCTTAACGTAAGACTCCACCACTCCTTGAATGGCTTCTCTCCAAATGTCAACATTGTGCCATTGGGTATTCTCTTGCTTCTCTCCGTTTTTATTCTTGTAGCGTTCTGTTGTTGCTATTCGTAGCTTCACGACTTTTCCTCCCGAAAATTCTTTTACCTCGGGGTCAGCGCCTACGTTTCCAATTAGTATTACTTTATTCATGTTACTTAGCTGTTATATAGTTAAACAATTTGGTTGCCTCTGTTACTAGGTCTTTACCATCTTTAAATTCTTTGTACGCTGCCATTAATGCTGCGTTGTTTACTGCCGAGAGTCGGGAAGTAAGAAGAGAGTCATCCTCTCCAAACTTTTCAATTCCGTCCGTTAACCCTCCGATGGTAAATGCTAGTATTGTAGATAGGTCTTTCCCGCTAAGAACCTCAGACCCCTTAGCACTATTCACACTAACAACAGCATGCACAGCATTACTCTTACACATACGCTTAATGTCTACAAATTCAAGTCTAGGCTTCTTATACCCACTACTCTTACCACCGCCACCTTGGGTGTACTCTCTTTTAATCTTGGGGTTTCCTTTCTTATCCGTGAGCAAGGAGTACTCAATCTCCCCATTTACAACCAACCAATCTGGCTTAGAACTCATAGTTGTAATTTGACCTTCGTCTCCGTTGTCCATAACAACTTTGTGGAACCACATGGGTTTAGCACCTCCGTCCCAAGACTTATTTGCGTAGTCTATGCTTTTAAACTTTGCTTTTTTCATTCTGATATAATTTGATTTATTCGTTCTGTTGTTGTTTGTATTCGTATTAGTGATTCGTAGGTACTTAGGAGTGTTGCCACCTCATCGTATTCATAAGATTCTTTTTTCTGATGCCAAACTCCAAGAAACTCTTTAGCTTTCTCTTCTCGGTCTTCGGGGAGGGTGTCTATGTCTATCATAATTCAAATTTAAGTAAAATTAATGGGAACAGCAATGGAATGTTCGCTTATCCCGATTACGAGTCTGTTATTCAAAATCATCTGTTTTATATTCCCACTCGTCCTCTTCTTGTTCACTATCATCCTTGTACGGGAGCCTAGCCCTGTGTTCAGCTACGCTATCCCGTGAGTCCACTTGTATGTATCCACACCTATCCTTTCTCATACTCATAATAAATGGGTCATCGTTAGGGCTTGGCTTTCCACCTGTCTCTTGGACTTTTATCTTATCAACGTGTATCTCAGTGTACATCCATTCGGTAGGGTGTTTGCTGTTCCTGTGTACTGCTAGGAAGTCGTCAGCCTTGTTGGCTTTTAGTTGTCCTCCGTCTACGCTGCTCTTGTAGGGTCTTCTAATATATCCATCTGAGTCCTTGTCTCTTGCCGCAAATGTGTTGGCGTGGTCAGGTATCCACACAGCAGAGTAGTTCTCTTTGAACACACGTATTAGGTTCAGGCTATTTTGATTGTGTCTGTGGTTGTCTGTACCATGAGGTATGTCAAGAGAGTTGTACGGGTCTACAATCAAGCAGTCGTACTCAAAGTCTTCATCAAACAATATCTCTCCTCGCAATAGGAGTTCTTCCCAAGTGTAATTCTTTTTAGAGGTAAGGATTCTAAAGTACTTACGAACAAACTCATCGGCTTCCTTTTTCTCATCAGCGTTCATTTGCTCTAGGGTTTTACCTATGTAGAACTCCTTAAACTTCCTTGATACGTGTCCGTCTGAGTTCTCTGCCGAGTACACCGCAAACTTCCATCCGTGGTTAATCGCAGCAAGAACAGCGATATACCAACAGATAGTAGACTTACCACTACCATCAAGACCAAGGAAGAACACAAGGTGATTCCTTTTAATAAGCCAGTACTCATCAAGACCCGTAAGACCTGTACTCAAACCCATCTCAAGTGTACCATCTACAACAGCACGTTCGTACTCATCTATCTCTTCTTGGTCGGCAAGGAAGTCAAAGGTTCCATCGTCTCTTTTGATAAACTCTTGAGCCTTTTCAATCTTCTTTGCTTCTTGGATGGGTCGAGACTTACCATACTCAATACCATCCTTGATAGCTTGTAGCGCCCCTGCTTCGTCTTTAATGTTTTTAGCTAGTATTTCATCAGTTAGCACTTGAACCGCATGAGCCTCTTCTATACGCCCTACAGCGATATATCCTCCTAGTAACTTCGCAGCACGTAAAAGGGTGTCATGCTTCTCACCATCAACAGAACCCCTTACCATACCAACCGCAATAGAAAGAATCTTGTTGTTTCTATGGGTCTTACGAATGTTATTATTGTTTTGCTTATCCCTTGCCTTAGAGAACCTAGAAGTCCATGTAGTACTATTCTTATTTAGAAATATGTTAGGGTCAAAGGACTCAAAGCAAAGCCTTGCGATGTTGCGTGAGGTAGTGTCAAGTTCAGGGTATCTCCCAATAAAGGAGTCGTAGTACTCTGAGTGAGTCTCTATATTTGCAGGGATTCTAACCAAAGCCTTTACTCCGTTACCGCTAGGGCTTATCCAAGCTGCGTAGATGTAGGGGTCTTGGGATAGTTGAGACTTCTTAGAGATAGGGTCTACCTTATCCCAATCAAGTACCATGTACCCGCTGTGTGTTTTTACGTCTACGTCTTTTCTTGTGGGGCTTGTTATCTCTCCCGCAAATATCACGCAAGGCAAGTCCTTTTTATCAACCCCCCCGTTTCTCACGCCTTCAACAGCGACCTTACTTCTTCCGTTTTTAATCCGCGCAAGGGCTTTATCCACGTCAATAAGGATGGGCTTCTTTGATTTCAGTGTTTCATATATTGTAACCATAGTTTAAAGTCCTCTGTCTATATCTCGTTGTCTATCCATAAAGTAAGCCTCTCTTTCTTGCTCGTATTCCTCAGAGCAAAGGTACATAGCAAGGGATACATCATCTGGTTTTTCTTTGAACCATTCATCGTGTACGTCCACGCCAAAAAGAATTGCCTTTATTATAGATTGGTCGTCATAATCAAGTTCAAGGTCAACGTCTATGAATACCTCTCCGTCATCAAGGTAGTCAAAATCCTCTAATGGCATTGGTATTTCCTTAGTTCCTATAAATACTTTGTCGTCCACTTTCTTAAAGTGTAAGCTTGTAGTGTATATCATTTCTATATTTGTTAGTTGTTTAATGTATCGTCTAAATCTTCTCTACCCATTTTCTTGCTTTTTTAATGTCATTAATCTTTTCAGTTGTTTCGTTTCTTTCTTGGAGGTGACCGCAAATATAGTATTTTCTACAGTACCTGATTAACAGGTCTTTATCGTCACTAGCTCTTTGTAATTTCCCGCGAAAGTCAACGACATAAATAGTATTCCTACTCTCCCTAACAACAGAAGAGAAGGCATCCGACCAACTCCCAGACCCACTCATACCACTACCTAGTAGCCATACAAGCATAAAGTGAAATATACTTATCATAATAATATGTTTTTTTTAATTTAAGTTAGTGAGGGCAACGCACCATACCCCTAACGTTACAACTCTTTATAGTTTCCGTTTCTAAATTCTTTACTTGGTATTCCGAAAGCTTCGCGCACTCTCTCAGCAGTCAAATCAACAGAAAGAAGGTCAAGAAGTAAGTCCGTACCATCATTAATAAGGTCTTGCTTATGCTTGTAATTTCTTCCAACGTGTTGAGATACCAGTTCATCTCTTTCAAAAGTTGTCTTTATAAAGATACCTTTTCTAGTAGGGTCTGCGTACTTTGAAACTCTTACTTTTTCAGTACGCTTTTTCTTGAGGCGAGTTTGCGCAAGGTTCTCTCGGATTAAGCTTTTTCTTTTTCTCATGTTATTGTTTTAATTTAACACCACATAACAACGTATATAAAACATTTCCTTTTGTGGTCTTTTATTTAGTTTTCAAATACTTGTAATAAGGCTTCAAGAAGCTTCACATCTCTACCTACTTCAGTTGATATTATGTTTTGCGTGTCCTTGTGCGGCTCAAATCGAAGAACATAATCCTTCATAGTAGTAGTATATGAAGGTCTACTGCTTACCTTTACTAAAGAGCCCAGGGCTTTAAATGGTTGTTTATTTTCTTTCATAATCCTCTGTTAAAATCTATTGCTTGGTCAACTCGAAAAGAAATCTCTTCTTCTCGGTATTTCTCGAGTGCTAGTTCTTCAATCTCATCTCTATCGCATGGGTGGTAAACAAGAAAAGCATCAGCGTCAGACTGAAACTCTAT
>Ga0098046_1000047_pt1 | contig 47868 bp, 40 predicted proteins | sample 11BtaG_FD_77067 | JGI IMG/M metagenome (GOLD analysis project Ga0098046, IMG submission 77067) | Marine viral communities from the Subarctic Pacific Ocean - 11B_ETSP_OMZ_AT15265_CsCl metaG | ecosystem: Environmental > Aquatic > Marine > Oceanic | place: Pacific Ocean | collected 2015-01-16
ACTCAATATAAATTATTGTGTAATGAGCGAACAAAGTCCAGAATTTGCAGTCTTTAACATCGAAGGAGGGATCGGTAAACATATTTGTTCCACCGCGGTGGTAAAGGCATATAAGAATAACCATCCAACTACTAAAATTATTGTAGTGTGTGCTTGGCCCGAGATCTTTCTCGGCAACAAGGATATTGAGAGAGTATATCGATTAGGTAATGTACCATACTTCTATGAAGATTATGTCTATGGTAAGGATACGGTGGTATTTTCTCAAGAGCCATATAAGCAAACATCCCATATTAAGAAACAGAAGCATCTTATAATTAGCTGGTGTGAGATGATAGGTATTAATTACAAAGGAGAAGTGCCTAATTTACCAATGAATATGCGTGAGACAGGATATATAGATCCGGAATTAGCGCAGATTCCTAAACAGAAACCAATATTACTCTTCCAACCATTTGGAGGTCCAGGTAAAGAACATCAAGCTGATCCATATTCATGGTCGCGTGATATTCATCCACAGGTTGCTCAAGAATTAGTTAACCAACTAAAAGAACATTATCAAATTATTCACATTTGCTATGACTTCCACCATAAGTTGAACGATGTAATTAGATACGAAAAGGTTGTGCCTAAGAAGAATCTGTTTAATATGATTCGTTTTGCTGATCGCTGCTTGTTTGTTGATTCTTCTTTCCAACATGCTGCTGCTGCTATGGGTAAACCATCAACAGTGGTTTGGGTAGCTACACAGCCAGAAGTGTTTGGTTATGATATTCATACCAATATTAAAGCACCAGTTGAATTTCCTAAGGGTACTATTGACTCATACTTATATGATTATAACTTTACAGGCGCTATACATGAGTGTCCGTATGATGATGTATCGCAGATGTTTGATGTGAATGGGATTGTCGGATCGCTCTTACAACAACCCAAACAACCAGAACAACCAGAACAACAAGCACCAGTCCAAGAACAATCAGTAACTAGTGAGACTCCACCAAGTGCTGCTAAACGTGATACAAATAAGAAAAATCGTAAGAAGAAATAATTAGTAGCCTATGGATAAAAAGCCAGGAGTTAACTCCTGGCTTTTTTTTATTAATAATAAGAACCGTAGATGTCATTATCATTTACATCCATATCGTAAACGTTTTCTTTCGAATCTTCATCAACGTCCCAATTGTAAGTCTTAGCATCTGATACACTATCCTCACTAATATTAGTACTGAGAGTGCCAAACTTTGAATCATCATATACTTGCTCGTTTTTAGCTTCTTGAGGTGCATTAGGCTCGAATGAGTACTCAAATCTCTTAGCCCTTATACGATATACATAATGGCCTAGTATAGGATTGATAGTGGCTATATCTTCATCCCTACGCTCTGTAATCTCATATATATTAGCAGAACGACCTCCTGGTCTATCACAACCTAAACCAGTCACTTCAACCAGATCACCTGATTTAGGCTCAACGTCCTCTAAAGTAGTGTACGAATCACTACCACTCATCACACTACGGAATGTCTCAATGTGTAAAAAGCCAGTGAATTCATCACCAGGATCAAAGCCAAATTGTGTAAGCGCTAATGCGTCTTGAGAAAGCTCTACATACATCTGCATACCAGATGCAGCTTCGAATACTGCTGTGGGCTCCTCACCATATAGCATATTAGCAGCAGATAAACTAAACGGTTTAATATAATAGTTAATATTAATACCATGATTGTTAATCAAATCACGATAGGCTAAATCATATACTAGTTGTTCGGCCTGTAAATTATCTGCATTCACTAACTCACCGCAAGGTAAGCTAGCGGCCATCATCACCTCTTCTGGTGAGCAGTTTAATCTGTTAGTATTACAAGCCATTTATTTTATTTTTTTTGCGAAGAATAGCTTGTGGGTGACCTTCTTCATTCTCAAACATTTCGATCTCTACACCAGAGTTACCGATACCCTTTACTGTACCTGGCTCAAACTCCATACCATACATCTGTAAAGAATTCGTAAGAGGTTGTCCTAATAGATTGATTGAACCAGCACCACCGTTTATAAGGTTTCTAACATGAGGACATTTATGACCATATTCTTTTCTTGTTAGATTCTCATGTTTACGACCAGAGCGCATAATACTTTTACCACCCTTACGTGCAGATGTAGCATTAGCATTCATCATTTGATTACCCTGATAGTACTCCTTGAATGTCTGCATGTATATATTTATGCTAGTTGTATCAATATACAAAAAAAGACTCGTGCTTAAGCACGAGTCTCTTAAATTATATGCTAGAGTTAATTATGCCTTAACAGCTTTGTTCATTGGCTCTACCTTAGGCTGGCCGAAACCATCGCCCTGATTACCAACTTTGTTATTTTTTCCATCATTATAACTTCCGGAATGAGACTTAGGCTCGCCTCCCTTGTCAGAAGGTCCAGCAGCTGGCTTGTGATGTACTTTGTTCATTGGCTGAACTTTAGGTTGTCCGAAGCCTTCTCCAGTGTTACCGACTTTATTACTCTTTCCATCATTGTAATGAGTATTGAAAGCAGTAGGCTCACCTTCGTTATCTTCTTCCGCTTCCATACCCATCTCATAGTCTTCAGGCTCTGCATCATCAGCTTCCGTATCATCAGCAGCTTCATCAGCATCGTCGTCAACTTCTTCTCCGCATGCAGCTTTAAGAATATCACAAAGGTGTTGTGCAAGTTCTTTATCAAGTGTAATTGTTACTTCCTCTTCTGCATCGTCACCTTCGTCAGCAAGATCCTCATCAGGAGTTGCATCTTCAATACCGAGAGCATCAAGGTCGTCAACTTCTTCCATTCCGAAGTCTTCGTTAATGACTTTGGCATAGAGTTCATCAAAAATAGATTTATTGGCCATATATTTATTTAGTCCCTCCCGCGCAATTTCAAGTACTTCTGCTGAACTTTCTTCTTCATCTTCTTCTGTTGAACTCTCTGGATCATCTTTCTTTTCTCCAGCCTCTTGCTCTTTCGGTTGCTCCGTCTCAAGAGTGGGACAGTTATCATCTCCATAAGAAAGTCCTTTTACATTGTATGGATTTTTGTCTCCTACCTTTTTAATATCAACTTCTGATTCTTCAAACCCACCTTCTTTCGTTGGGCCTCCTGGTTGAATATCTGCATTACCTGTATTGGCGTTTGTATCGCCAACTGTTTGCGCTTCTAAATTCTCAGCAACAACAGCAGCCTCATTACCAAGGTTACCATAAACCTCGCCGAGATCCGTAAGGTCGTTCTTTTTAGCCATGCTAATATTTATGTCAAACGTTACTTAAAACAAGTAATAGTTGTAAAATAAAAGTTTGAGATTAAATATGTCTAGTCTATGGCTAAAAAAGATACAGGTATGTACTATATGGGTAATGATAATTTACCTAATAGGAATTGGCAAGGAGAATATACACCAGATAAAGTTAAAGCTCTTAAGAAAGCTCAAAACAATATCTTATATTTTGCTGAGAATTTTTTCCATATTGTTAATTTGGATTCAGGTAAAGAAAAAATTAAACTATATCCGGCTCAAAAGAAGGCTCTAAGGGCGATGAGAGATAATCGCTTCTATATTTTATTAGCATCACGTCAGATTGGTAAGTCTACTTTGATGACAATTTATCTTTTATGGCAAGCTATCTTCCTAAAAGATCAGCGCATTCTGCTCGTCGCGAACAAAGAAGCCACTGCTATTGAAATCTTTTCACGAGTTAGAATGGCCTATGAAGAGCTGCCCAATTGGCTTAAGTCACCAGTTAAAGAATATGCGAAGACGTCTATGACTCTAGAAAATGGTTCTCGTATTGGTATTACGACTACTACAGGTACAGCTGCTCGAGGTCAGTCTGTAAATTGTTTAGTAATTGATGAGATGGCCTTCATTGAACCTCATCTGGTTGATGAGTTTTGGAAATCTGTCTTTCCAATTATCTCTTCATCTAAGAAATCTAAAGCATTTGTATGTTCAACTGCTAATGGTACTCAGAATCTTTTCTATAGATTATATAATGGTGCTGAGACAGGAGAGAATGGGTGGGCATATGGAAAAATATTGTGGAATGAAGTGCCAGGTCGTGATGAGAAATGGGCTGACAGTACAAAGTTAACGATTGGTTCAGCCGAAGCGTGGCGTCAAGAGTTCTGTTGCGAATGGATTAACTCTGGTGAAGCTTCTATCGATGACGCTTTATACGAAATGATGGAGCGTCAAATATGTGACCCAGCAGTTACATTAGATGATGGATGCTATAAAGTATGGGAGGAAGCTCAAGAGGGTAGAATATATGCTGCTGGTGTTGATACAGCAGAGGGTGTAGGAAAGGATAGTTCTATTATTCAAATGCTTGACGTTACTGATCCAGCTGAAGTAAGGCAAGTAGCAGTCTATCGTAACAATAAAATATCTCCAATGGAGTTTAGTAACAAAGTCTTTAAGATACTACGCAACTACGGATCCCCACTTGCGTTAGTAGAACGTAACAATTGTGGTGCTCAAGTTGTTGATCGCTTGGCGCATGATATGGGTTACCCTAAATTAGTATCATATGGTAATAGAGCTGCTCACAGGAAAAAGCGCATGCAAGGTATGATTGCTCATACTAATACAAAGCATAGAGGTATTATTAATATGCGCTATTGGATGAATGATCTTAAATCAATAGTGATGCGAGATGCTGAGACATTAGAAGAGCTCCGCAACTTTGTTCGGTATCCTAATGGCACTTGGAAGGCTAGACATGGTTGTCATGATGATTTAGTAATGGCTTTGATGTATGGTTATTATGTTCTAGATAACGAAATATGTGAGCAATATTTTGAGATTATAGAGAAAGATGATACTGGTCGCCCAAAGACTATTGAGCCTTTAGACTTTGGTATATCGTTATTTGAGGATCCAACATCAATATATACAGATAATGAAGTAACTGGTGGTAGTCCAGATCTTAATCCTGTTTATTGGGGCATGGCAAATAGTGATGATAACGATATGGGTGATGATTATTATGATCTAATAGATCAAGGGTTCACACAACTATAGATTAAATAACAGTATGGCTGTAAATCAAAACGACCAATCCTTTCTTAATAAAAGCAGAACAGATAAGTTTAAGCTTGTCTTTTCATTACCCCCAGCTTTACGTAAAATAGATTCAAAAACTGATAGGCAGACCTACAACGTTAATGAAGATGCATTTCAGTTTTCTGTCTATGGTGCTGTTGTACCAGAACTAGATGTACCTGCATTACAAATTAGATATGGTGGATCTAATCTATATAACTCAACACACGCTAGGGAGCCATACCCACCAGTAACGGTTGACTTTACGATTGATAATGGATTTAACAATTATTGGGTATTATATAAGTGGCTTGACTTAATGCATGATGAGAAAGAAGGCTTATATGATGCATCTGATTTAGTTTCAGATGAGGACTTTAAGAATTATCAAACAGATATGACTTTGTATGGTCTTGATGAGTTTAATAACGAACGTATTCAATTTACATATACAAAAGCTTTTCCTGTTACAATAGGTAGTATTAATTATAGTTATAGAACAGCAGAGGAAATTACATCTTCTATGACGTTTGTCTACTCTCAAATACATACAAAACTTATTAACCACTAAGGTAAAAAATTTACAGATTTTTGTCCAAAAAAGCATAAATAATGTTATGGCTAATAGGACAATTCAATCTCCAGGTGTCGAGATTCGTGAGAGTGATTTATCACTCCGCACAGCTCAAACAGGCACTACTACGTATATTGCTGGATTCGCTTCCGAAGGACCTACTGATGAAGTTATTGGACTTGGAAATATCTCCGAGTTCGAACAAATCTACGGTACTCCAAAGACTCCGGCAGAAAGATATTTTTATCACTCTGCACGCGCTGCTTTAAACTCTACCGGCTCTTTGCTAGTTAACCGCTTACCATATGGTGCGGCAAGCGGTCAAGGGTTTGGTTCAAAAGTAAGTGTTCTTGCTTACCCAGCTGCGGTTTATGATGAAGGGGGCAGCTTCACTCAAACTTCATATGAACTTTCCGGTGCAGGAACTTATCTCTTAGGCCGGCCAACTCAGTTTGATATTACTAATGAGCAATACTTACAGCTCAAGAATGGTCAATTGTTTGATTTTGGTAGTCGAACTGTTAGTAGCCTCGCACTAGATTCTGTCGGTGCTTTAAGTGGTGCGGCAGTAATTGTTGTTAATAAAGCTCAATCAGTTGTTGATAATCAATTTAATGGATATTATGTTGGTTTAACTGACAATACTCTTTTAAACCCAGCGACGAATTTTGAGGCTATACAGAGTGTATTTTCAGTTACTACTGGCGCGCCCGCCACTGGTACATCATCTTTTACAGAAGTACCAGCATCACGGTTTGAGTTCTCTCTTACTGCTACGCCAGAATTTGGTAATAATCCTGCTAACGGATCGGTTTCACAGGTAATGGAAGATCGTATTGAAGGTTATGATATCGGTGGACGTGAATTTGACGATGCATTAAATGTAGGTGTATTTAAATTACGCCAGTCAGTTTTTTCGAAAGAATCAAATAAACTCGATTACCTTCTTGAGGAAGGTTATAATGCCTCTATTGGTAAATACCGTCAGCGTAATTCAGACAATGGTGGTGCACCGGTTAACTTTAGTTTAGATTCTGTTGAAGAAAAATCACGTAACATTGATGTTATCGTTAATCCGTTCGTATCAGATGCTACAACTGGAGTACAGCTTAAAGATGATGGTACACCTAAGTTTAAGGTTCGTATGTTTACAACCGCACTTAAAGCTGCTGTAGATTCATCATCGATCCCAGCAAGTGCATCTGGATTGAGTACACTTTCCTTAGCGACGTCTTCTCTCCCCCTTGGGTTTAACAAAGCAGACAGTCTCGTTCCATTAGGTTCTTATGGTGATGTTGATCTTACAACGAAAGTAATCGGTAATATTCCAGGTAAACTTGATCGTGCTCTTGATCGTATTCGTAACGATCGTAAGTTTGATATTAGTATGATTGCTGAAGCTGGTCTCGGTACTATTAATACGTATATGGATAGCTCATCAGCCACAACCGGGTTCGACGATACGAAAACAACAACTCAAATTGAGGCTTTGAGAACTTCGGCTGATCTTGATTCTAGTGGTGGTCAAGCTCGTACTGCTTATATGAATGTCTTCAATAAGTTTGCTACATTTGCAGGACCTGCCAAAGATGGTGGACGTGGTGATATCTTATTTATTGCTGATCCAATTCGTCAGTTAGTTGTAACAGGTACAAATAGCAAAGTTCAGAAGGATCCTACTAAGAACTTCTATACAGACATCTACTGGGCAATTAGACATCAGTTTGAATTAGCCAATACGTCTTATGCTACTGTATATGCTAACTGGATGAGTGTTCCTGATAACTACACAGGATTAAATGCTTGGGTTCCATCATCTGGATTTGCCGCTGCTAAGATGGCTTCTACTGATGCTGCTGTTGGACCATGGGGTGCACCTGCTGGATTCAACAGAGGTGTTATTACTGATGCTTCTGACATCGCTGTTACACCTAACCAACGTCAACGTGATGACCTTTACACAGCTAACCTCAACCCAATTGCTAACTTCGCTGATCAAGGTAATGTATTCTTTGGACAGAAGACATTGCTGAGGAAGCCAAGTGCATTTGATCGTATTAACGTTCGCCGTACATTCTTATATCTTGAGAAGATTACTAAGAAGACGATGCAGTTCTTCCTCTTTGAGAACAATACATTGTTTACGAGGACACGAGTTGTTAATACATTGACACCGTTCTTTGAGCGAGTTAAAGCTGCTGATGGTCTTTACGACTTTATGATTGTTTGCGATGATCGTAACAATACAGCAGAAGTAATTGATCAGAATGAGCTTATTGTTGACATTTATCTCAAGCCAGTACGTACTGCAGAGTTTATCTTAGTTAACTTCTACGCTACTCGTACAGACGCAAGCTTCGAAGAGCTTATTGGAAGTTAATAATACTTCAAATAACTTTAAGAGGGGGTCGAAAGACCTCCTCTTTTTTTTGTTAATTTGGCCGGGTGGTTTTCTTACCCTCTTTTATCGTAGTATGAGTATGCTTGAGTAGAGATACTCCACCAGGGCCTCCAGCTGTAATATCACCATTGGCTATAATCTCACCTTGAACTATAAGGTCACCAGCTACGTGTAAGTTACCTGTAAAGACTGCTTGTGGTGTTATAAAGGTATGGGTATTGTCAGCTATATCATTAATGTTAGGAGCATTACGAGCTGTTATAACTCCTGCTTCCATATAGATATCTGTATCGCTAACTATAGTAACTCGACCAGCATCCCCAATTGTTGATCCAGTAATAGCAACTTCAGCTCCACCAATAGTAGTTCTACCAGTACCAGTGAAACTATTATCTCCACTAGATGTAAAACCTATTCCACCTGATCCAACTGATGCTCTTAATTTTGTACCAGCTGCAATTTGAACATCTCCAAACGGTACTGCACTTGACGTATCTTTACTTTCATATACCGATACACTAGTTTTACACTCTACCAACTCACCATTTTTATATTCATACTTTTGTGTAACAGATCTACCATTCTTAATAATAAGTCCAGAATCGAATGATGTAGGTTTTGAACCAGCTTGAAGAACTAAATGCTTAGTAGAGAGCATTTTAATATTACCACCTACACCCATCTCTTTCTCAATATTTGATAGAGGTGCAGCTTTTTCTTCCATTAACTGCTGTACGTTATCTTGAGCTTTATTTGTTGCAAAAGTACCTCCTTCTACAGCGCCACTATTAGCATCTGTTTTACCATCTATAGGATACTCTGTATCAGTATTGTTACCAACACCACCATATAATTTTTCTGGTCCTGCTTTAGCTGCAGCTATGTCTCGTGCTTCAGTCAACCACGAATCACTTAACCCTTCTGTAAAAAATTTAGGAGAGCCTGCTATGATAGTATGATCTCCGTATGTACGCTCTTCTTTATTGCTTTGCGTTTGACTGAAGCTATCACCGATTGTAGTGCTAAACTTATTACCTTTAGTCAAATCTTGCATGTTGTTAGGAGCAAATGTACTAACCGTCTTATTATTAAAATTTAAGTTAGCTCCGGAAGCGTGAGTAAGTTGCAATCTTTCTTGAGTAGTATTCTCATCAAACACAATACTACCAGATTTGTTGTTAAGGACAGTCTGGCCCCGCTCATTAATAAACTCTGTAGGGCTTTTTATTTCTTTATCTAACATCTTAGTTATTCGTTATATGTTATACCTCTCATTTTATTATATCGTTCCCTAGACCTAATAATATTGCTTTTCTTTTTCTCATCGGAGATTCTATTGTTTTTGCTCCACGCTTTTTCAGCACGTTTTGCGTTTGCTGCTGATTCACGTAATTTTTTATCTGCTGCAGCCTCAGCTTCTGCTCGCGATAAATCTCCTGATACGCGTACAGTCGCATTACCACGCTTTACATATTGAGGTGGTGGTGGTTCATGTGGCTTGGTTATAATTTCCTCACCACCTGTAAATGTTGTTGTTCTTGTTGTTGATCCGGTTGTTTTCGATGTTGTTACCGTGCCATCGGGTAGAGTTTTACGTGTGGTTACCGTACCATCATTTGTAGTAGTAGTTACTGTTTTATCAGGTTTAGTAATAGTTATCGTACCATCAGGATTGGTAGTAGTTACTGTACCATCAGGTGCTGTAGTAGTAGTTCCTATAGCTTCAGACGTATCAAGTGGTGGTGCACCACCTGGTTGAAGATATGGTCGTGTATCCTCTGCAGATGCTGACTCCTTAATTGTTGATCCACCACCTGGTGCTGTAGGATCGGACCCATTACCAGGAGTCGTCGGATCAGTATTCATTGACTCACTATTTAAATTACTATAAGCCATTGAATAGTTAGGATAGACTTCTTCGTTAAATCCTACTCCATGTACTGATTCAACATCAGCTACACTTGGCAATACACCTAAAATAATTGGCATACTTCTCTCGTTATTAATAAATGAAACAACAACGGTAGCACCTACACTTGGTAGTGCCATCATACCCTTATATGCGTTTGATCTATTATCTGGGCTATAAGCGTTAGCTGTTACATTTACTCCCGCTGTACCTATAGAATTACCACCTAAGTAACCATCATGGGTATGAGAGTAGGCGTCAGCAGGTGGGCATGCATTTAAATCAGTAATGTTACCAGTATCACTTACACTTAAAATATCAGTATTAGCATTATATTTTGCACCAGTACCGCTACCCATAATAGGCATCATCACATGAGCATAAAACTCCCGGCCTGTAGCATTTAATGCTTGGGTAGACATAGTATTTTCATTAGTTTTACCACGAGGCTGGTCGAAATCTTCTTCAATAGAAGGAGTTAATCCATGAATAAAAACCTTTACACGATTCTGTGGAACAGTGTCGTCTTTACATAGAAGATCACTATCGTGAATTACTTTACCGATGTATAAGCTATCAAACATTTTAAAATAAATCTGCTTTTGATACCATGCGAGTTGCTCTATCAATCTCGTTGGCTGTTTTATTAATAGTATTGTTAATAGCACCAGCTGGTGATAAAATACTTTCCGATATACTATTTGCAAACTCATCTATAGGTACAAGACCTTTACTCACATCAACTGCAGCTTTAGCAGATACATTAGCCAGAGCTTGACTAGCAATACAATTTAATAAACTCGCTGCAGCAAAATTGCAGTTTTCTTTACTAGCTGTAAAATCTTTAATATCGCTTACTTTACTACTAAGCCCTTCTGCAAAACTTTTTATGCTCTCGATAGCTCCTGCAACTTCTGCTACTAAGCCAGTAATAGTATTAAGCACACCAGCAATCGAGCCTGTAATCTTAGCTATTGCATTATCTATTGTATCAGTAACAATACCACTAATAGCAGCTGTTGCATCTGAAAGAATACTATTGGCTGATGCTAAAATATTACCCATTACCGATTTACCTAAATCTGGTAAATTAGATAAAATAGACGGTAAACATAATGCACCTTTAGCTATGGCTGTCAATTGATCTGCCCGAGCATTTGCTGAATTAAGAAATCCTTTTACTGACGAAATTAATCGCATGATACATATATTTATGCAGTAGATCTATAATAGTCCACCTGTATAAAATATTATACAATCAATTGTAGTTCTTTTTGTTAATTTTCGTGTTGGAAGACTAAATATTGATATGCCAGTTAATCAGACAATTCAAAATTTCTACCGCACTGCAGCAGATCGTGACTTTTCTCGAGATTTTCTCTTCCGTGTTACACAAATGCAACTTCAAGGAGTACCAGCTTTAACAGAAAATGATCTTGTATACGTCAAGACAGCAGCTCTACCTGGACGTAGTATTACAAATGTAGCAGTACCTTATATGGGCCTTGCATTAAATGTACCTGGAACAGTGACATACCCAGGTTCAGATGGATATGCTCTTAATTTTTATCTTGATGCGGATAGTGAACTTCGCAATTACTTTGAAGGAGCTTCACGCTCTTTATTTGATGATTTAAACTCTACTGGTGAATATGGTACTCCTGATGACGATTTCTTTATCCAGCTCGCACAGTTAGATAAAGAGCTTGAGCCTATTGCACAATACAAGCTAGTAGGAGCTTCTTTACGTAATATTGATAATATAGGCTATAATATCTCCGACGGTACTGGTGCTACAGTTGAAGTTAATGCAACTATAGCGTACCACTACTATACAAAAGAGCAGTAATATAGATGGGACAACCTATTAAACAGCGCCTCCGTGTCCATCAAGATTGGTCTGGAGATATACCTCTCAAAAATCTTTGGGGAGTGCAATTTCAGAGTAGGACTGGTCCATCTATGACTGAAGTTGGTAATCGTATTCGCAAGGTGCTTGAGGAGTACCAACCAAGAGCTTATCAAGTTGTTCCAGATTTAATTGATAAATTTTCAGAAGATAGAGAAGGTTACTTATTGGCGCAGACTATTGCAATGCCTACTGAGAATGTTTCTATAAACACTACAGGGGTTGGTTCTGGAACTGGTGGGTTGATAGACGGATATTACGCTGATAATAGAGGTACTTATGGTAGTGGAAATCAAATTAGTATTAGCTTTTTAGAAACTAATATTGATGTTGTTGATTATTTTATCAAGCCGTGGATTGTTGCAACTGCTTATAAAGGTTTAATTGAAGATGGTGATGCTGATACTGATATTAAATGTAATATTGTGGTAACACAATATACTCGAGCAGATAACCATTATGAGGATAAGCTAGGATCGTCACAAAATGCTGCTATAAGAAATGAGACGAATGTAATTGATTATAAATTACGTAAAGCTACTACATTCTATAATTGCGCGCCATATAATACTCAAGGTGGTGATCAAATGAGTTATAACGCTATTAGTTTATCTGATATAACTAAGACTGTGGGTTGGATATTTTCCGATTACAAGCTAAGTACTCCAGGCTTGTACACATGAAGTTTGATATTGAAGTAAAGTTACCTAGTAGTAAAATAAAAAGAATCCAAGAACTTAGTAATAAGGACTATCTCACTATAGTTAAATATATTAACAACGGTGATTACTATGGACTTAATAAATTTTTCGAAAACACTGTCATTGATGATGATTTAAATATTTTCGATAGGCTATATTTACTTCTATATTATAGAATGACTTTTGTCGATAGTATTATTACTATGGATAAAGATGGTAAACAAATAGATATCAGCTTAGTGGCACTTCTTAATAAGCTAGAAGAAAACTATAGAGACTTTGAACTTACATTTAGCGAAAAGAATATTGAAGTTACGCTCGATCTACCTACTATTTCATACTATAATACAATAGATGAACTATTTATTTCAACAATACAGAAGGTGAAGATAGGTAATAAATCTTTAACCTTTTATGAATTACCTGCTGCAGAGCAATCACAAATCCTTGACAATCTCCCTGTAGAAGTTTTCAATAAAATTAAAGCTTATATTGAATCTATATCAAATGATTTGCTCGATGTAACTGTTATTGCTGAGAATAAAGCGGTAGGAGTTGAAAGATTTGGTATTAATATTATTAGTAACGGTCTTATTGAATTAGTTGCAAATATTTTTACAACAGATTTAAATCAATTTTACAAACTGTTATACTATTTTCAAAATACTATTACCCCTGGCTCAAATATATTTTTCGATTTATCACCTATTGAAACAAAAATTATATTGAATCAACATAATCTAAGAATCGAGGAAGAAAATAAAGAGCTTCAGAAAAATCAACAACAACAGCAACAATAGTTGCAATTTGAAAACATATCATAAATAAAGTTATGAACGCCGATGTCAAATCCTTCTTAAATGATCTTAAGCAAGTTAACGATGCAAGTACAGTATCGATTAAAGTACCATCAACTTCGAAAAAGGCTACATTTAAAAAATTTAATGTGACACAACAAAAGAAACTCCTCAAGTCTGCTTTTGATGGTGTGCAAGGATCAGTAGAAAGTTTAAACGTATTTAGCGATATTGTTAAAGATAACTGCCAAGATGATGTAGAGTTTTTAGTATGTGATAGAATACCAATTTTGCTTGAATTGCGTAAAGCGACATCCGGTAACACGTTTTTAATCGATGAAAAAGATTATGATTTAAGCGAACTTCCAACATATAACATTAAAGATGTTAATCTTACAGCAACTATTGAGGATAGTGGTATTGAAGCCACATGTAAGGTACCAACTATTGATACTGATATAAAAATTAATAAAAAGATTATTACGGAGTTAGGCAAGCTTACACAAGAACAGCAAGAAAAGCAAAGTATTGAGCTTGTATTAACTTATGAAATTATTAAGTTTGTTGATGCAATTAAGCTAGGTGAAACATCTTTAAGCTTTAATGATCTTAGTGTCTATGAAAGAGTTAAAGTGGTTAATGAACTTCCTTTATCGTTAAATAATTCTATAATCGATTATATATCAAGCGTTAAAAAAGTTGAAGATAGATGTCTTACTTTTGATGATGATGCAGTAGTGAATATTGATGCTGGATTCTTAGCAGCAGACTAATGCTCTAAGATTAAATATATTTGTGGCTGATGATATATCACAAATAGTTGATGGCTTGAGAATTATTACTGCTCAGAAGTCAATTGAAGACGAGGCCTCTGGTACAAAAACTAAAGGTAAAAAGGGCGTAATTATTGATTCAAAGGCTGGTAATAAAAAGTCACGAGAAAAAGAGAAACCTGTAAGTGCCACACTCACATCAAATGAGACGACGAGGTACACTAAGATATTCGAAATCCTCCGTAATGTCATTAACCCTGATCCAGAAGCTGCAAGAACTGGAGATACGTCTGCTAAAGACAAAGTTAAAGGTATGTCTGCAACTACTGAAGGAGCTGCCGGCGCTAAGGAAGCGGAAGGAGGGCTACTTGAGAAGCTAGGCGCGTTAGGTGCTTTGCTTGCTACGTTAGGTCCATTACTATGGGGTTTAATTAAGAAAAAGTTTTTCGAATACATGGGTAAGTTTCTCAAGTTTCTTAAAGGTGCTTTTGTTAAGCTTTTTAAGGGTATTGGTAGGTTATTGGCAAAGTTTGGGCGATTTTTATTTAACGGTGCTAAAAAGGCAGCCAAGGCTATTTGGAGAGGTCTTAAAAAAGTTGGTAGAAGATTGCTAGGATTTCTTAAGAATGCGGCAAGTAAAGTAGGGGGCGCGATTAAAGGCATGTTTAGCGCGCTATGGAATTCGAAATGGGCTAATGCTTTAAAAGGTGCAGTTAAAGGTGCTTTTAATTCAATGAAGGGGTTTTTGTCTAAAGCTCTTAATATGGTTAAGGGAGGTGCAAAAGCTGTAGCCAGTAGTGCTTCCGCCGCCGTCAATGCAGCGCGTGGTGGTGGAGGAGGGGGTGGGTCAAGTAGGGGATTTTGGGGAACTCTATATGATAAAGGTTCGAACCTTGTCAAGTCAGGAATTGATAAAACGAAGTCCGCTATAAAGACTACTGTTAAAGCAGTTAAAGCAGCTCCCGGAGTTATTAAGCAAGGTCTTCAATCAGGAGTAAATATGGTTAAGTCTGGTGTAAAGTATACCAAAGGAGCAGTACAATATGTAGGTGGTAAAATTTTAAAAGGTGTAGGACAAGCAAAAACGGCCTTAGGTAAAGTCTTGAAACCGGCATTAAAAACTGGGTCTAGAAAGTTATTAACAAAAATTCCTATTGTTGGTTCAGCTCTTGAAGCTGCGTTTACTGCTTACGATGTAAACCAATATGCTGATAACCCAGAACTCGGTATTGAAGAATTAAAGACAAAAATAGGTAATCGAGTTGTAAAGGGTGTTGGTGGAGTCGCCGGCGGTGCCATGGCAGCTGCATTAGTAAATGGAGTTCCTGGTGGTATACTTGTTTCTATCCCAGCGTATATGATTGGTGATTATCTTGGAAGATTTGTAGCTGATCAGCTGACTCAAGTTTTCCCTATGACGAAGCTTGGAGGTGTAGTAATGGATGCATTTGGCATAACACCAGCATCTTCCCCAGAGGAGGTTGCATCTCAGGTCAAGAAAGTTGAGGATGGTGTAATTACTCATGGTGGTCAGACAGTAAGAATTAATAGTAGGGATGATGTATTAGCTCTTAAGACGGGAGGACCTCTTGATTCGTTTTTAAAGAGTAAAGATTCTAATGGAATACAAGATGCAGCAGTCTTTAACGATATTAAGAGTGTTAATATAGCTCAGCTTCAAATTCTTACTAGTATAAGAGATGGTATCATGGCTTTAGGAAGAGCCGGTCAAGCAAGTACATCAAGCGGACCATCAACGGTAAACCTTAAACCTAATCTCGCAACAATAGAATATTACGCATAATGAGTACAATTTTAGTTAATACAGGCCAATCTACAGTAGTCGAATCTGTCGATATATTAGTACCTGGCGCAGGAGATATAAAAACATTAAAACTACCTAACGAGGATGTTCAGCCAAAATTAGCACCTAATGGTATTATTGATGTCGTTAATGATTTTAGTTGGTATGCTGGACCTAAAGCAAGTGCAGCGGTTTTAGATAAGACACCGTGTGTATTTTTAACAGAACGAGAGCAAAAAATTAGCTCTTTGATTTCTGGTGCGATATATTATTTAAAAGCAGCAGCTAAAGGGGTTAAAGCTGTTAGCGATAATGTTAATGATGTATTTGGTGTTGATCCTATAGCATTACTTGGTAAACTTAATTCTCAAGGTAGTGAGGGGGGTATGATGAGTAATATAAAAGGCACTGTTGGTAAATTTAAAGATGCGCTTGATGAGTATGCGGTAGAAGATACTGAGTTACTAGCAGCTCATAATCTTAAATCGTTAGAGGGTATTTATCTAACTACCAAAACCGGATTTCAATATAGATTACCTTTTTATGATCCTCAGCAAACAATAACGAGTGAATGGGGCGAGAAACGAGAGGAAACAGGAGGAGTACTAGGTGGTTACATTACTGGGGCTATGAGTAAGGGAGAACAATTTTCCGAAATAATGAACATTACTCAGCCGGGTGTTTATATTGAAAAGCCTAAATATTTTCAGCATGCTACCGATGGTATGAAGAGAACAATTAAGTTCCCGCTCTTAAATACTATTCGTAGGGCTGATGTTAATCAAGTACAGCAAAATTATGAATTACTTTGGTTATTGGCTTTTCAGAATAAATCTTATAAAACTTCTTTTGCTAAAAGCCCACCACCGAAACTATACACAATTTCAGTGCCAGGTCAGTTTTCCATGCCGTATGCCTATATTTCAAACTTATCGATTAACTTTTTAGGTACTGTGAGACGTGCATCTGTTTCTACACCTATACTTTCTGATAAAACAGTAATATCTAAACCAGTTCAAGTACCTGTACCGGAGGCGTATGAGGTAACAATAGAATTTACATCACTAATTGGTGATTACGGTAATACAATGATGAGTGACGCGTTTACTACATCTATTATTAACGACACAGTAACCCGAGGAACAGCTCCGGCGACCAATTAAAAACATGAGTACAATAATAAATGGAAAAGCCCAAAATGAGATTACAGATTTAGCCACTTTAAGTCGTAATTTGTATGAAAATATATTTAATGTTAACTTAATTGAAGATAATAATGTTTATTTTTATAACCTTTTAAACAAGGTAATTTTCCCAGACGATATAAGTGATGAGTTTACTGATGAAATTACTTTAATGTCTGATAAGCCTTGGACTATGTTATCCTTTCAATTATATGGTACGATTAATTTATGGTGGACAGTTTACCTTTTAAATAAACCTGACTATATATTTAAAGCACAGGCTAATAATACATATAAATTTATTAAGTCTAAGTATATAACTAGTGTGCTAAATAGAATTACAATAAAAGATTAATATGGTTATTTATAGCAACAATCTTCATGAAAAACTTCAGGGTATTGCAATAAGTAGAGATTACTTAAAGTACAATACTCCGTTTTGTGATATAGTTGACGATCCTGATTTTCAATTAGATATTGACTTAGCTGTTGGATATAACAACGCAATTAATGGTAATCTTGCCGTAGCTGAAAACTTCGTACAGAATTTAGTTCTTAACAGCGGGCAGTTAGACTGGTCTACTTTAGATTTTTATACATCTAAAATTGTTAATAATCCAATCTTTGACTCAATAGTACGCGATATTAAAAGTCGATTTGATAATCCTGAACTTTACTCAGACGGGTATCAGGAATCTCTTAATGATCAGCTAAAGGATTGTCTTAATTCACCATGTAATTTGTTTTTAGATACTAGTGATAGTATTGGTAGAATGGCTCAAGCTGCTTCTACTAAATCTGCTGCTAATACTTTCGGAGTAGGAGATCTAAAAGATACTTTTACTAATATGATCGGTGAACTTGATCAGGCGGTTTTTAATAAAATTCCTGCACTATTTCAAGATGGGTTTGTCGAGGTTACTCAACTGGCCAACAAGGCTTGGACTAATACTCAAGCTGTGCTAGCAGGTAAAAAGAACCTATCAGAACTTTCTAAGTTAGCGCAAGGAGGACAATCCCTTAGAAACACAGATAAAGTCTATAGATATACTCCTGATATTAAATCTTATTTTGATTTTAACACTACTGGGTCTGCAATCCTTAATAAGGTTAAAGAAAATCTAGGAGGGTGCTTTGACAAATATCAGAATAAGTATCGATACAATCCATACATTGATAACACATCGTTTCCATCTGGGACACATCCAGTGTATGTTAATGGTGAAACTATTGAAGCAGATGGAGCTAATAAAGTTCAAAGGGTAACTGACAATAATAAGAATATGAGAGGGCAGACTGGCAACTTTTCCAGTTTACCACCATATGATAATACCCCTGTTAATGGTAAGGGATACTCTGACGGTAAAGTAGCAATTTCAAAGACATTTACTTTACAATCAAAGAAACGGGGTGTAACATCTCATTACTCTGTTTTTGCTGGTCTTGTAGACTATGGGGAGAAACGAATTTGGTATGAAGATTATTCTGCTTTAGCTGGTGATAAAATGACTTTGAAAGGTATTAGTAATCTAGGTGAAAATACATACAGGCTTGGTGCATCATATATGAGTTCTGGTGGTTTAACCGAGTTAGGAAAAGCTATTAAAGGGCAGTTATCAGATAGTGATAAAAGGTCTATTGGTCTTAATAATGTGACTGGTGCTATTGCGGTGGGTTGGAAGCATGATCTTACTGACACGGGTATGGAAAATCTTTACAATACACCTAAATCTGGTATTGTTAATGATGGTGTTGCTATAAGTCAGACTCTATTTAGACGGTTTACAAATGATCCAACCGTTACACCTTTAAGTAAGAACTACAAAACTCCCTTACAACTTAGTAATGAATTTTTTGCTGCAATGAGAGTACCTAATGGTAAGTGGTATTACTATAAAGTTATTGACTGGAATGGTCAAAAAGAATCTAACGTTGATATGACAGTTGGTGCATATCAACATTTTATGAGAGCAAATGACTTAGGTGAACTTGGTGGAGCTAGCAAAGGTGTGCCTATTAGTGATACTGGATGGACTCGTATTAAAAAGATTGCGCATGATAATCTTGGTACTATTGAGGTCAAGCTTTGTCAAGGTAGTATTGACAATATTAAAGCGCAAATGGGTGATATGCCTGAAGAGCTAGTTGAAACTAACCCTAATGTTAGTTATGCTTTGAATGGAACTCGTAATAAACCTATTCAACCAAAATTAGCTAATATGATTAATGCAGCTAGTGCAAAATCTGGCTATAAGATAGTTGTCTATTCAGGTGGTCAAGTCGCAGCACGCGATGGTGGCCGTAACGGTGTAAACCGAACAGGTTCAAAGAGGCATGATGATGGTTGGGCTGCTGATATAAGGGTGTATGATGGAAGTACTAGATTAAGTGCAGAAAATCCAAACCATTTTGATAAGCTCTATCAATTTTCTAAAATACTTAAGAGTGTTGGTATTGAGAGTATTGGAGCTGGTCCAGGTTATATGGCAGGAAACTTACACATTGATATCGCTATTAGTAATGGTAGGAGTGGTGCACAAGCTACAAAATGGGGTGTTAATGGTAGAAGTGCTAATACACCACGGTGGTTAAGAAGTGTTTAAATATCAATTACTTCTTCTTTCTCTTCACCATTAGTAAGAGCTTTGAGAACCTCTTCTCTTGACATTACAAGCTTTGCGGTATTGTCAAGGAGGTTAAGTTCTTTTTTCGAATCAATATCCATCTGCTTAACGTCTTTACGTACTTGAATGTTCTCTTTATTAGCATGTATCTTCTGCATTGTCTCAATAGCGCCGTTAGCAGAACGCATTAATTCGGCTAAAGAGGCTACATCTCTGTTCTCAGGTGCAGATGATATATAGTCCTTAACATTATCCACAGCATCTAATGTAGTGTCGATAAGTCTCGCTGTAGTTTTAACAAGATACTCTTCTAGTTCATCTGTTCCAGGTACTTCAGCAGATTGTTTTGCTTTTGTCTCTGAATTATTTTGCGTACTCAATTGGGTAATGATATCGTCAACTGCATTGTCAACGTCATTATTAGGATCAAAAGATGAATTATAACCTTCCACCCATATATTTAATCTATATTTAATAAAATCCACAACGTAGTTGAATTTTTTTATTAGTAGTATATCATATGTGTATGAAGTTAAAGTTTGAAAAGACTCATGTTGATGCGGTGTTGCCGGGGAAAAATCATAGCAATGATACAGGTATGGATGTTACTTCGGTTGAAAGTGTAACTATCCCTGCACGTGGTTCTGCGGTTGTTGGTGTTGGTCTTAAGTTTGCTTATATTGAGGAGGGATTCTGGGTTAAAGTAGAAGGACGCTCTGGTCTTGGATTTAAGCATGGTATTATACCACATCCAGGTATCATCGATGAAGGCTATCGTGGTGATGCTGGCGTTAAGCTCTATAATCTAACTGATAAAAATTATGAAGTAAAAGCTGGAGATCGTATTGCTCAGTTCGTGGTATATGCTAACTACCCTGTTGAAGTATCAGAGGGTTCTGTTGAAGAATCTGTTCGTGGTGATAAAGGTTTCGGTAGTTCAGGTAAATAGATTATGATTGAGTTTGACAAGATTTGGGTTGAGAAGTATAGGCCGGCTAAGTTAGATGATCTTATCCTCGATGATAAGTCTTTAAGAATAGTATCACAATTTAAGGGTGAGATTCCTAACTTATTATTTGTAGGTAGTCCTGGTACTGGTAAAACTACTCTTGCCAGGATAATTGTTAATGACATTCTAGGATGTAATTATCTTTATATTAATGCTTCAGATGAATCTGGTATTGATACTATCCGGCATAATATTACTAACTTCGCTCAGACTAAGTCATTTGATGGGGGCGTAAAAGTAGTAGTATTAGATGAAGCTGACGGGCTAACCTCTCAGGCACAGGCTGCGCTACGCAATACTATGGAAACGTATGCTAAGTACTGTCGGTTTATTCTTACTGCTAACTATAAGCATAAGATTATTCCAGCCCTACAATCCAGATGTCAATCTATCGATTTAAAACCTGAGATTAAACAAGCAGCAAAGCGCTGCTTCAATATATTAAAACAAGAAAGCGTAACAGTAAGTGATGAACAGAAAATTAAATTTGGTCAGTTGGTTAAAAGAACATTCCCTGACCTCCGAAAAACTATCAACGAAATCCAAAAGTCAGTTATTGATGGCGAGCTTTGCATTGATAGCAATGGGAGTGACAGTGAGCTACTTAACAGCGTCTTCGAAGGTATCAAAAAAGACTCGTTAAAGGTAAGGAAGCATCTTATTGAGAAGGAAGATCGCTTTCAAGGAGACTATGATACATTGCTAGCTAATTTACTAGACCATATTTATAGTCAGCCGATAGATGAGTTTAAGAAAAAGCAAATGATTACTATCATTGCTGATCATTTGTATAAGACGGCGTTTGTGGTAGATAAAGAAATTAACTGCTTTGCATGTTTAGTTGCTTTAGAATTAGCTCTAAAAGCATAAATATATGCATGAAGTTTGATGAGCTCTATAAAGAGATAGTAGAAAGTACATCTAAAGCTCCTAAAGGAGATTCCTACGATTCACAAAACAATTGGAAGCCAAGTGGTGTAGATTCTGCCTCCGATGGTTCTGGAGGTAGGTACAGACGCACACGTCCTAATAAGCAGGGTAGATCAAAAGCTACTCATGGAGGCCGTGGTGTTGAAGATGCTGAGACTATGGGTAGTGCTATGCGCGGTCTTGATAAGATATCCGGCGAGCAAGAAGCTGATAAGTTATATGGTGCAATACATGCAGAGGTGGAGGGTGGTAAGTCAGTAGAAGAAGTCCTTAAGGATATGAACTATCCTGAACAAAACCATAAAGCTATGAGCATTTCTTATAAGAACTGGCTTGCTTCGAATAACCCATCAGAAGGTGATGTGTTAGATGATCATTATAATGACCGTGAACTTGAAAGAATGAAGAAGGGTGAAGATGCTGAAGATAAAGTAGATGCTGCTTACGAAAAAGGTGACATTGATAAAGATGATGTTAGAATGATTAAACGTCTCCGTGATGAAGAAGATGCTGAAGGTCAATCACTAGCAGATGATTTTATGGAGTTTGCTTCTCTAGTATCTGCTGCAGAGCAAGGTCAGGAAGTTGATATCGACAAATTGAGAATTGAGCTTAATGCTCTAGATGAAAGGCTTGAAGCTCTTAAGAGTGAAGAATCCGAAGAGACTTTTAATCAACTATATGATAGGTATATAACAACTAACGAGGAAGATGCTGAGAGAGTAGACAAGGATCGTATGAAGTGTAACTCACCTCGTAGAACATCTGGTGGCTCTAAGAAGTTTGTTGTTAAGGCTTGTAAAGATGGTAAAGAGAAGGTTGTTCGTTTTGGTGATCCAAACATGAAGATTAAGAAGAGTAATCCTAAGCGCCGCAAGTCATTCCGCGCACGTCATAAGTGCGATCAGAAAAAGGATAAGTTTTCTGCTGGTTACTGGAGCTGTAAAAAGTGGTAATATGAAAACATTTAAGGAATTTTTCGCTGAAAGTTTATGGGCTAACATTAACGCTAAGAAGAAGCGTGGTGGTAAGAGTGCTCGTAAAGGTAGTAAAGCATATAAGGCGGCTAAGAAAGCTGGTAATAAGCTTAATAAGACCAAGCATTCAGATGAGGAGGATGCGGAAAGCAGTCCAGGACGTGTTAAACGTGCAGGTGCTAGTTGTAAAGGTACCGTAACAGAGCTTCGTAAGAGAGCCAAGAAGTATGGTGGTGAGAAAGGTAAGATGTATCACTGGTGTGCTAATATGAAGGGTGGTAAGAAGAAGTCTGAAAGTGAAGAGATTCCTGAGGAAGATGCTGAAAAGAAGAAAAAAGTATCAAAGACGCGCGCTAAATGTCAAGCTAAAGCAAAGCGTAAGTATGACGTATGGCCATCAGCTTATGCATCCGGTTATGTTCAGAAATGTGTAAACCGTGGTGGAAATATTAAATAAATGACCTGTAAAGAAGCATTATTGTTGAGTGAAAATCTACGTGATTGGTTTAAAACGCGTACTGATAAACGTACAGGTAAAAAATTTAAAGGATGGGTTAACTGTAAAACAGGTGGCCCTTGCGGTCGAAAAAAAGCTGGTAAAAAAGGAGCATCCTATCCTGCTTGTCGGCCTACTCATGCAGCTTGTAAGAAAATTAAGAATAAAAAGTATAAAAAGCGAGGTCCTGCAAGAAAGAGTTGGAAAAAGAAAGGTAAATAGAACTTTCTCTGCAGATATACTTGATTACCGGAAGTTATATTATATAAATAGATGGTAATGACGAAAAACATCGTATTGACAATGATAGCTGCAGCAGGTATTGCCTCTGCAGGAAGTGCTTCAGCTGATAGTATCGCAATTCTACCTGATAGTGTTGCGACAGGACTATCTTATGGAGTTGTAGGAACATATAGTACCCAAGATATTTGGCGTGGCCAGAAACAGGGTGATGACGATTTCCGTCTAGGGGTTACTGCTGAGTTAGGACTCTTCGGAGTACCGACTAATGCAAAACTCGCATGGAGTGAAAACGACTTGCAGAATGAGTTTGAATTCAGTCTAGGTACTGCTCGTGACTTCACTCTCCCAGTAGTGGGTGATGTAGTTGGTCATGTAACATTTAACTACTACTCAGAAGGTACTGATGTAGTTGGTGATGTTGAGTCAGAGCTCGGTGTCGGATTCGGCAAAGATCTTGGATTAGCTAGTGTATCACTTACCCAGTTTATTGCTGTTGAAGGTGATAATAGCGGATATGGTGAGATTGGAGCTAACTTTGGAGAGGTATATGAAGGTATTTCACTTACCGGTACCCTTGGTTACGTGCTGGATGATTTTAAAGCTACTCATGTTGAGTTGACTGCTGATCTTCCTAACTTACCATTTGAAGTTCTTGATACTGCATTTACTCCGTTCTTAAAAGGGGTATATACTTTTGATGGTCGTGAAGGTATTTGGGCTAATGATGGAGCTGAGTTTATCGGCGGAATTAGTCTCTCACGTTCGTTTTAAAGTAAAATAATAATACTATAAATAACAGGAGCCCTGAGAAATTTCTCAGGGTTTCCTATTGTTTTCTATGCAATTAGACTAAATAATAATATGGCACAACATAATAATTTTAAACAAGATGTCGATATGCTAGCAGAAGCATACGGATCTATGCACCAATCAAAAGAGGTAGTTGTTGAATCAACTGACGCTCCTAATCCAGTTGAGGATAACGGTGAAGCTGCCTTTAAAGGTGGTAACATCGAACACGATTGAGCATCTCATATTGAAGCACCTCAGTTTGAGGGCGTTAAGAAAATCCTTCACCACAATCTTACTGAAGGTGGTCTTATTGAGGAGTATTACATTGAGCATAATGGTAAATTAGCCGCTGTATTAGCAGAAGATGTTAATATTGTAATGTATGAAAGTCATGGCGATGAAGAAGAAAAGCATGATGAAGAGGAAGATGATGATAAGGATAAAAAGGATGAGGAAGAAGAAGATGAAGAAACTATCTTCGGTGGGGCTAGCCCAGCTCATGGTGTAAAGCCAAGGCTTCAAGGAGTGCCTTTACTTAAATAAATTATATAAAATTACAACATAAAAAAAGCCGGGCTTTGCCCGGCTTTTTGTTGTTATGTTAATCTTTAGCAACAGCAGTTACAATAGCATGTACTGCAGCTACAACAAGTACTACAGCAACTAGTGTTGTAATTACAACAATAGGTACAGCAGCTACCACAGATAGTAGCGGAGGATGATGGGCAGCTACAACAATAGGTACTGCAGCTGCAACTATAACTACCGCAGATGGAAGCAGATGGTGTTGGTGATGGGCAGCTACCACATATAGTTATAGAAGGTGTTGGTGATGGTGACGGTGAATAGCTACTTTGGATAGTAGCAGATGGTGTTGGTGAGGACGAATAGCTACTTTGGATAGTAGCAGATGGTGTTGGGTCTAGATCCTCTTTTAAATTAACTATCTGCTTTGCGAAATCTAGCTTTACAGCTTTAGATGTTCCAGCTAAACCTAAATAAACGTTATCGCCAACTGTAATAGCAGCTGTTGTAAATCCTGTACCAATGCTCATAATACCAGAACCTTCTTCAATAGTAGCTTTACCATCCATAAATTCCTCACTATAATCTCTCCATTGGATTTCGTATGTGTTAGGATTAATTCTGAAACATTTTGTATCAGCCCAGAATGCACTATAGAGCCAACCGTCAGGAGCTAAGTATCCATTAAAGTTTTTATTTTTATTAGCCACTGCGAGATAATCTGCCGGTAAGTCAACTTCCTCATAAGAATCATCTACACAATCTATAATTAAAATCGTCTTCCCAGTTCTAGGTAAGCAAAATACTTTGTTAACACTCTCAACGTAAGTAGCACCTACATATTTAACATCAAATCCAGATACGCCCGATTTAATTGGGTCACCTGTTAATATTGAAACTTCACCATTAGTATCTATCTTGAGAATTTTTTGACTCAATGCTGGTGGCATATAGATGTTACCTTCTTTATCTGCTGCAGCTCCCCAAACATGACCATAAAACCCGGGTTGTGGTGGTGTGATTACACCAGTCTCGCCAGTATTTGTATTATATGTATAAATTTTTAAAGTCTTAGTATAAGATGGCATATAGATAATACCATTAGCTCCTTCTGCTCCGGAGCGTACTTGAGGTATACCTGAAAACTTCTCTTCTAATGTAAGCTTACCTGTCTTTCTCTCTAATTTAGCCAACGAACTAGAATAAGCCGGTAGGTAATATGTATAACCATCAGATGCATGAACATTACCAATAAAACCTTTATAACCAACTTCTCTCTTACTTATATTATCTTGTACGGTGTCTGTAGTAATATGATAGTCAGACTTATAGCCTAGTGAATGAATAACACCAGAGTCGTCTAAACCTAATGTACGAGTTTTAGTAAGATTACCTACGATTTCACCTTCTAAATATTTGAATGTAGGCCAATGTTCGGTTAAGTCAGGAGATAAATCTGCTTCAGTAACCGTATAGTTAGTTGTCACACCTGCCTGCTTATCAGCGGTCGTGATCATTCCGTTAATGTCTGAAATGTAATTTGCGATAGGAGTACCAGCTCCTGCACCTCCAAATGTCCAAACAGTTACAAGCACCGGCTCTCCTTTGAAGATTAAAAATGCTGGATTACCACTATCACCTTTAATCTTACTCTCATTGAAAATAAGTCTTTTGGAATCTGTAGGCGTTCTCATCCGACCACCGTTAGCCCAATCTATAATAAGAGCTTTTTCCTCTTGGTCAAATCCAATACAAGGTATCTTGCTCTTATATATATTATCAAAGTACTTACTGTAATCGCTAGGCAATACCGAGTAGGGTTTTATAGTTGAAGGAAGATCACTGTCTAAGGTATAAATTGTTAAGTCTGGATTGTAGTTCTTACATTCTGGATGTCGTACCTTTCCTACCACAGTACGGTCATGCACAATACCGGCATCTTTTTCTACAAATCTAACTACAGTACCTACAGAATACTCATAATGAGCAGCACCTATAACATGTCTTGGAGTTATTAGAGTTCCTGCTTTCTTGTGACCTCCGCTACTATTCCAAGGAGATAGTCCTGTGAGGTCCAAGTCTGCACACCACAAATCTTCGTTTCTCATATACCCACGAGTCGCATGATCCTGAGAGATGAATACCTTACCATTAACTTCCATACTCATCGACTCATCTAGCATGTCATCAATTTGTTTGGCGCAATGAAGAGAAATGGATGGCGGTTGAGTTGTATCTAGAGGTAAAACAGACAAACTTGGACTTGGTGCTGGAGGAATACTAGCTGGCGTAGCTGATGGAGATGGTGTAGCTGATGGAGATGGCGTAGCTGATGGAGATGGCGTAGCTGATGGAGATGGTGTAGCTGATGGAGATGGCGTAGCTGACGGGGATGGTGTAGCTGACGGGGTAGGAGTTATAGGCTTTGTACTCATACCCTTATTTATATCTCTTAGCAGGTTGAGCCAATATTTCCAATATTTGCTACTCCAAAACATTTTTAATACCCTTCCATTTATCAGCTTTAACCATATGTATATTTATACATAAACTATATAATATCCTCTAGTTCTGTAGCATATTTTAATCGCTTTTGAGTGTGTGGTGTACCAGCCTTTTCGTAACGCTTTAAGAAAATCATAGTAGCGTCTTTAACATTATCTGTTTGATTTAACATCTGCTTCACCTTCTTATATTCAGGATGTCTCTCCATTTCATATAAGATAAAATCTATTTGAGTGTCTAAATCACTCCAATCTGTACCTTTTTTCTTAGCGAATTTAGTTAAGTTAATAGGGTCTGTATCATATCTACCACCTTTTTCCCATTGGGCTAGACCTCGGCCCGGTCCCCCACTTAGTTGTTTAATGGCAGGGTCTAAATTAGATTCTGCTTTTAAGTTTGCTACAACCCCTATGGCAGCAGTTTTTGTTAGCCCTCCAGCAGTTAATCTATTAACGATATATTTTGTAGATCCTTTAATTGGAGCATCATCAGGCTCAGAATTAATTTCAGTAGGTGGTTTTTCGATTTTGAGCTTTTGCAATATTTCCGATGCGACCTTATCAAATTTAGGAGAAGATATTAATTCATCAGCCTTTTCTACAGCATCTATTTTTTGTTCTATTGGCTCTGGCCTCTCTTTAAGAGCCTTGAGAATATAATCAGTTTCATAAGCAGTCGCACCTAAAGATAATAACCCCATAAGTATCTCTTTATAGCCTTCGTCAAACTGCTCAGTCATCGATTTTAGGTATTATTGTTGATCTATCCACTCCTGTGCTTCCTCTTCTGTGCAGGTGGAAAATACCCATTGATCAGAAGAGTCTAATATCTTAAATGGAGGTGCCTCGCCGCCTGCTGTTAGGGGTAGGTTAGTTGTATCAACTATTGTATATGCCATGTTTGCTGAATTTTTATATTACCAATACTGACCGTATGCATATAGGAGCTCGTTTTGTTGTTTTTGCTCCTTTACATATCATTCAGGCAGATAAAGATCAGCTACATAACTCTCTTTCTCTAAAGTAAGCTCTGTCTCCGTAAGTTTACCATCTCCTTTATCAGTCTTATTAGATAAATTTTCTTCATCTTGCTCAACTTCTTTAGGAGTAATATTAACATCATCTTTACGTTTTTGAGCATCACATGTAGATGGTAAGTTAATACCGAAATCAACAGGCTCTCCGAGGTGGCAAGGTACATCAACCGTTCCAACATAGCGACCACCTCCATGATCAACAGACAATGTTAATTTATCACCCTCAGGGCTAATACCTCTTACACGAAGATGTAACCCGGTATCAATAAAATCATCAATAATTTCTTTTACATTAGTTGGGATACTTTTGTAAACTTCATCACTTTTAAAATTATCATTAAACTTGAACACGTCATTCTGCTGAAATCCGCTTTGGATACCACGTGCGGGGTATTTTGCCATGTAATATTCAAACAGATGGAGAAATTTTTTGTCTTTAGCCATACTATTATTTAGTCTTTTAGATAAATATTTATACAAATTTATGTCGGTAAGATTAGATAATTTAGAAAGATCCTCAATCGAGCAAAAATCCTTACAGGATGGCTATCTCTATAAAGATATAAAGTTTGATTTAGATTTTAGTCGTTACGTAAAACCTGAGCTGTATTCTCAGTCCGGTCCAAAAGATCTTGCAGAGATACAAGATGGGCAAGCTGTCATTAACTCAATTAAAAATATTTTAACTACAACACCAGGTCAAAAATTACTTAACCCACTTCTTGGATTAGACTTTAGAAGCTATCTATTCGAACCTATCAATACAACAACATCATATTTTCTTAACGAGTTCATTTATTTAAATTTAGGTGTGCAAGAGCCTCGTATTTTTCTCAATACTGTTAGTGTCAAAGGATTGCCTGAAGAAAACCAATATAACATTGAAATTGGGTTTAGTATACCACAACTCGATATTAACAATTTATCCTTAAACGCTACACTCAATAAAGATGGCTACGTTGTTGTATAACAATGCCACTAGATTAAATATATACAATGAGCCTTCAAGATTTTACAGACTATAGCCTTCCGAAGAATGCTTATCTCACTTTTGATGCTAGTTCTCTTAAGACATTAATTATTGATAGACTTAATGAAAACGAAACATTTACAGATCAAAATTTTGAAGGTTCGAACTTTAGTGCGTTTATTGATGTTGTAGCATATATGTATCATGTTTTGCTTTTCCAGCTCAACACAACATCTAATGAATCTACATTTAGTACAGCAACTATTTATGAAAATATGAACAAGCTTGTATCCACAATTGGATACAATCCTCTCGGTGATCAAACATCTTTAGTTAACATATCTTTATCAGCTGCAGATTTAGCTTCAAATGTTTATACCGTTCCACGTTTTAGCACAGTAGCAGCTAATGGAGAAACATATGTAGCTACTGAAGATATTACTTTTGAAAAGACTGTAGATAACACTTTAGAAGCTGTCGCTCCGTCTAATAATACTTTATATCAGGGGACAATTTCTGAAACAACCTTTAGAGCTACCGGGGAGCCGTATGAAAATATTATCTTAATTGATACTTTCACTTCCAAGCAATTTAGACAAAGTACGTCAAATGTTCGCAATACAAAGTTTATTAGTGATAATGCTTTTAATGTTTTTGTACAAAATGATACTACGAGAGAGTGGACAGAATACGAAGAAACTTCTTCGCTCTTTTTGGAAGGTGCAGAGACTAGGAAATATGAAAAGCGTTTAAACGGTAGTGGAAACTACGAATTTAAGTTTGGTAATAATATAAACGGTAAACAACTAGAAGCCAATGATACGGTTTTAATATTTTACGTTGTCTCGGATAATGAATCTGGATTAATTGGTCCTAACACCTTTAACAATGCTTCTTTTGCGCTATATGGCTCTCCTAATTTCAATGGTGTTAAAACAGCAATTTATGACACTAATCAGACATTAATTACCCCATCACAATTAGGTAATTTGACGATTAATAATCGATTTGCTTCTTCACCGACAAAATTAGCTGAAACTGTTACGGAGATACGACGTAATGCTCCGAAAGTATTTGCAGCACAAAATCGTTTAGTAACCAAAGAAGATTACGAGTATCAAATTAATAGAAACTTTAATAATCTTACCCGAGATGTAAAAATATTATCTAATAATGATTATACATCAAAGGTGTTGTCCTATTATAATGACATAGCCTTTATACCTGGTAATGATGACTCAAGAGTGTTGTTTTCACAGGTTTTATTCTCTGCATCAACATCATTTAATAATGTTTACGTCTATACAGTACCGAATAGTAATCCTACTCTAAACGGACGCACACCAAATTACTTGAATTCTGCCCAGAAACAACTTATTGCAGAATTTTGTGAAAATAAAAAGGATGTTACGCAAAACGTTGTAGTTTCAGATCCAGTATTTAAAGCATTTGCATTCGGTGCAGCTAGTGTAGATGATAATTCAGTAGATGACACGGTTAATAATACACGGCTTCGCGTTACTTTAGATAAAAATCAAGCTACCAACGATGGTGCTGTTAGATCAGCAATATTTAACATAATTAATAACTATTTTGCAGCCGTTCAGTTAGGTGATATAATTGATGTAGCTGATCTTACACGAGATATTATTAATATTCCCGGTGTTACAGATCTTCATACAATTAACGGTGATACGGAAGTTCCAAATTTAAACTTTATTATATGGAATCCTGATTATAAAGAAGAAGATAACGTTTTACAATCTTTAAATTATCAATTAGAAGATTTTCAATTTGCATATTTCTACGATCCTCAAAATATCACGAATAAGATTGCTATACGACGATTGTAGGATTAAATATGTTATATGTCGTTAAGTTCTCTACAACTCGATTCATCTGGTGAATTCGATTTGCTATACAATTTTTTCTATGTGCGAGACTATAGAAATGTAGAGACCTACGAGACCTTTGCGCTTCCCTTTACACCTCTTTATTTTACACCCAATTTAAATGATGGGATAGAAGATTTTGTTTCTAATAAGCGACTTGTATGGAATTTTGGTGATGGTACTACAGTAGAAAGTGTTACTGCATCACATGCATATGACAAACCGGGACAGTATAAGGTAACCTGTCATTTATATGATAAGACAGGTACCGGTTATTTTGATACATTCTCTTCAAAGGTAGATATTAAAGATTATATTGAGGATACTCTCGATATTAGCGTTAGTAACACCTTATCATCTACATTATCTGCAGATACAGGTCAGCTAGATAATCCAATTACCATTGATAGGTATAATTCATATAGATCTCTTGAGCTTGGTATCCCGTCAATAGTAGCATATTCTTCTGCTGGTACTGATAACGATTATTTTCGGAATGGTTACTCTAATGAAACATATGGTCATTTAAAGCCATATTCCTCTTTTGTACAAAAATTAACATCCGGTGGAGTTGTTGAGAACATTGAAGTTGACAGTGTTATTACTGAAGATACTCCAATTTATATTAAACTAAGCAGCACTGAGATTGTGCAAACTACGAAAACAGATCCTGATGCTTATTATGCAGGCTTAACAGGTACGGCAGATATTTATTTTAAGAGTGATTATCCGGGTAAATATAATCTCATATTTGGCTACAAGCAAGGAGATATTTTTGAATATGCTAATACGACCAACTATGGCGTATCTTCCACTACAATTTCTAATAACACGTATGACAAGCTTTCCTTTTCATCCAACGGGTTAGATGGAGAAGGTCCTAACAATTCGTTTACAACTTTTAATATTGGTGCTACAAAATTTGCTACAACAAAAATAGCATTTGTAACTAAAGTGAAGGATGACAATAACTTTACTCAAAAGAACATGCCACTATTAAGTGCAGGAAGTGGTCCTAAGTTAAATCTTGTTTTAACAAATGGTACAACCAATTACGATATTGATATATCATCTAATTTCTTAGATCTATCAACTCTCAATACTGGTGGATTTTATAAAGGTTATTTTGTAAGTAATAACTCTGATACCTTGGAAGATGTATATCTTTCTGGACATACGACGTATTCTGGTAATTTTATATCTGGCGCTAGTAGTACGTTTACTATTTACCCAAGTAGCTTTTATACAGTTTCCAAGAAAGGAGAAAATATAGATTTCAAAGCCGCATTTAAGGATATTGCAGAACAACCATTATTTACTGACGCAAGGGTTTTGATGAGTGATTTTATTGGATCGATTTTTGGAGATTTGAGCTCTACACAAGATTCTATTGGTAAAGCAACGTATGAAAAGATACAAAACTTTTTTGATAATAATACATCCATCAACGAAAGTAACGTTGATGAGCTAGACGGTATTTTACAAATGCTTAACTTACCAGAGTTAAATAAATATTCCTTTCCACCTAAGCTTAATAGGCTCATTGATTTATTATCTATTAGTAAATCTGAATTATTTGGTCGTCGTAATAGAAATCAAACCCACTACCAATCTTATGGTTATCGAAATAATGAGTTTTATGGCTTTAACTTAGGTGACAAACTAGATGCAAATAGTATTATTGTTGCTGGGCAGCCAATAATAGCTTCTGAAAATTATAGTGGTAAATTTACAACGTTAAATACTACTCTCCCCCTTAGTGCTAGAACCACCCCTACTATTACTATTACTGATGGGGTTGTATATGGCACATCAACGGGTCAGCTAGTATCTGCTATATCAGAAGAACTTAATAGCGGTACTCCTATTACACTTGAACAATTTGGGCAATGTGAAGTTCTTACTGAGGGTGGATATGATCTTTTAACTCAACCACTATCGTCAAGCTCACAATTCTATAGATTAGGTGATTATAATGCTACATGGGGATGGCCGCTTTTATCTGGTGGTGGGCGTGATATTTTCGATATATATAATTTTTACTATCAGAAAGATGTAACTACTGATATTGAAAACTCTATAATTGATTTTAAGGATCCCAACAACACTATTTCATATAGTCTTACATCTTATAATGATTGGTCGAAAAATGACGGTACTATGTCAAACATCTTCTCACAATCATTATACGAAGGCCTCAAACTTTTTGAAGATTAATAATTATGTCTGACCAATCTATAAGAACAGTTCTAGTTAAGTATTCTATCACTAACCCTGATATTACAGATGGTGTGTATAGAGATACTATTGCACCGTTTTCGTTTTTAGACTTTATTACTAATACTCAAGCTGATTATTCGCCAGACGAATATAGCTCATTCTATAGTCAATACCTTCAAACCTGGTATTCTAATCAAGATGCATCCGAAGAAGAGCAGCAAACGCAATTTAAAGATTATTACAGACAGTTCATTAGAGAGATAGTGATTAACTATACAACTGAAACTGAAAAGCGTTTCTTGGAAAAAATAAATTTCAATGATCCAGCTGATTTAGATGTCGCTATACCATTTTTCGCAAACCGTCTTAAAGATATTGCATTATTCTATAAGAAAAAACGTGATGAAGGTAAATATGTAATTGATAGAAATAAACTTAAAGGTAGCTCCGTTGGCTTGGAAAAAGCTATTTTTGACAATATTTATAATTTTATTTTTAATACTGAAGATTCTTTAAATACGGAAAATTTGACGGTTTTCGATGCAATTAAAGATTTAGGGATAGAGGTTGAAGAATTTGTTGATGTATATGGCGATTACTTTGATGTACCCACTGCTATTAATGAAGCAGCTAACAGAAATGAAATTGAAGCAAAATACTTTTTAGATCCAGCTGGTATTGAAGCTATTTCTGGTGATAATAATTTTTTAACTAATCTACGAGCATTTAAAATTAATCCCAAGGCATTAACACCCAGTGAGTTTGATGCTATTTGTAATCCTGATAATGAATTAGTACAGCTAGCTAATCAATTTAGAAAAGGTGGATTATCAGTATCTGAATTATATTCTTTAAAACGAGCTCTAATTTCAAAATATATAGGTACAGATATTTACTATATTAACACTACAACAAGCCCTGCTACATCAGGTATTTTAGTTAGAGCAGATACACCAGCTGCTAATGCTCTCAATTTACAAGCTGCTAATACAGCTACAGTAGAAAGTAATGAGATCCAACTACTCAGAGATACGGGTCTTAATTTTAAACCTGATGATATTGGTTTATTTAAATTGCATGCTGAAGATTACACATATACAATAGACACTAATGCTATAGTGTCGGATGAGGTATATATTTTCCCAGATCCTTCTAAGTTTGGAAACGTTTCTACAAACCCTACGGATAATTACCCAGTTTATTACAAGTTTGATTATAGATTTAATACAAGAAACGTATCAAGTGGTTTTGCAACAGGCGATCCTAGAGTTACGAACAAATCTACAACTTACGAATCTTACACTACTAAAGAGCGTAATGATTCGCAGTTAGTAGAGCGTAATGATATTAGCTATAAACTAAACTTTACAGACTTATACAATCAAGGACTAGTATCGAAATATCAAACTGATATTTACGGTAATGAATATGCATTATTTAAAGCGGAACCTTTAAAACCTATTGACGAAAGTATATCTTCAAATATTAAAAATTTACTTTTAAATGGTCATGTGTTTTTCGATGAAGTTGATGGTTATAATTTTAACTATTCTTTAACGGGAGTTAACGGTACAACGATTAGATCAGGACTTAGCACATATACTAACGGTGTAACTGCTCTAGATACTCCACTTACTCTATATATGAGAGAGTTTTATCCATATCAAGAGCTCCTTCAAGACACCAGAAACCTATTACCATACTGGCGAGATGGTGGTGCATTTACATACCTAGATGGTAGTGAACTTCCGAACCCACTTACAGGTCTAGGGCCTGGATATCCTGCATCCGCCAATTACTATTATACAGTTTTAGTTGAAGGTACATTCCCTACTCCTGTTGATATTCAAACAGAGCAAACACCTTTATCTGATATTACAACAGAAGCTGACTTCAATATTATTACAGAGAACGCTGAATTAACTTTTGCAACAGATATACGATATTATCTTTCTGCTGGTGGGCAATATAAGCGTTACGAAGGAGGGTATTTTACTGATGAGGTTGTAATGCCTAATGATTTTATATACTCAGATAACTACCGTTATTTAGATAGCATTGATTCAAGAGGTTCAACTATTGTATCCAATCTCACGTCGTCAAATACAACACTTACCAAAGAAGAACAGCAAACATTAATAGGTAGTCTTTACGTTAAGAATGGTACATACTCTACCTCTGAGTTACTATCATCTGCACTTGAAAAAACTATTACGAAATACGCTCCTTCAATTCAAAATCAAATTAATTACGAGCTGCTAGATTTTGATATTATACAAAACACCATATTCCTCGAAACTAAGTCAACCCTCATTATTGACAAAATTTCATATAAAGATGGTGCCTTTACTAAGCCATCAACTATAAATACTACATTTTCAGTTAATAGTGCTAATATGGTTGAGGTGTTTACAAATAGGTTTTATAATGAAAAAACTGGTAAGGTGTATTTTGCACGCTTTAAGGATAATGTTAATGATACATGCGCACCACTAGCGGATAATTATAAAGCAGTATATCCAGAAATCTACGAGTATGATATTCAACAAAATTCAACATCTAAGCTATATCCAACTGGTGCAGATGATATAACATTGAGTGCTTTTGAATTAAATGTAGAATCTCTTTCATCACGAAATTATACGCCAGATTCTGTACATACTCCTAATCTAACTTATAATAAGTTAAATGATATATTTAAACTAACGTATATGGTGTGTGATAAAAACGACTTTACCCACTTAGTGGATGCTTCGTTTAAGATGTCGGATAATAAGCTTATCGTTGTGGATTCAAATAGATATGAACCATTAAATAATATTACCAGAACTTCTACATTTGGTGATACTACAAACTTTAGCTTTATTTCTGCAAGTAATGGATCATTTACTAGAGATTCAAGACACTTCACCCTTACTATATAATGAGTACAATTTTTATTAACCTCTCCTCTATAACTGAAAACACAAACGTGTCTAAAGAGGAAATATTATTCAAAGGAGCTCCTACAATAAATTTTGTATTAACTGGTGTATCAGAAGCAACTAATTCCGCTCTTACGTTGGACATTAACTGGGGTGATTCAAGCGCTATACAATATGCTCAAAAAGACATTGTCTTTAATTATAAGACCAAATCAATTTTTGATGAGGTGTTATATGGTAAAGTTGGTGGTACTATTTTAAATCAATATGAGCATACATATGTACCAGCAGTAAGTTCTTTCTTTACTAACTTAACTGCACAATTTTTAATTCATTACAATAATGGATTTTACGCTAACGTAATACAACCTATCAAATTGATTCGTGAAAGTTACTACGACAATATACAAAAGCTCGGAATTACGTCAACCCAAATGGTAGGTGCATCTGCTAGCAACACCATTGCCAACTTACAATCGAAGTTTAACAATTCTACATATATCACTTTCTTGAATAATTAATTGTGTTTCGTGTTTGTACCATTAAATATGTATGTAAATGGCGAATACCAATACATACTCAGTTAGCTCAATAGCATTCCCAACTGCAGAATATAATGATAGATATATCACTATTGAGCAAACTAAATCCACCTTGGAGCAAGGGTTAAATATCAATCTTATTGATGCTCTTTCCGGTACTCGAGATAGTAAGATAAATAACTATTCTTCTCACTATCTTACAGGTAAAAATAAGTTAGAAAACTTTATATCCCTGTCAGCTACTACTAGTGATACGACTGCTTCATTGGTAACAAGGATTGGTTTCGAGCGTCCTAATAACGAGCAACATCAATATTTATACATTTTTAAAAGTCTTGCAGATCAAACTACGTCGCAAAGGGCTTTAGGTATACAACCTCTCAATAAAACTGGGCTATTAGCCAACAATTACTTTTTTGAAATAGAAGCGCTAAATAACAACTTATGTCGAATTAAACATAATAATGGGGTGTTTGATTTTTATCTCAATTATAATAATAACGTAAATAAGTTTGTGTTTTATCAAAATACAGATAATTATAGAGATATTACCCGAGAGCAGAGTGATGTGTTTAGATACGTTTTAGATGATGATGGGTATTTACAACTATTCAAATTTGAAGATAGTGTTCTTAATATTGTTACGTTAAGTGGAAGTGAACTTATTCTTACACCTTTAGTATCAGGAAGTTTAAATCGTGGTCTCAACAATCTAATGCATATTGATTATTCATTAGATCAAAATATAGATGCAATTAATAAAAGTTTTATAACTTACAATGTTAATAAAACATCCAATTTAACTCTCAATACTGAAGCCAGTAATTTTAATGAAGATGGTCAATATGTTTTTACAACAGCCTACAATACTGTTTCAGCAGAGTCACTACCACTAAACTATTTTTCACTAGATACAAATAGATCAGAATTTAACTATATTAAGCGTGGCTCAAATATGGTTGATAGCTCGATTGGATTAGGACGAGATCCACGTGAATATTATAATTTAAATTCGGGCAACGATCAGGAGAAAGGTTTAGATAAGATTAGTTTAAATTATAATTTTTATGACAAAGATGTGTATGTGGAAAATGGCAGTGATACTTATTTCATTGCTCCCTCTTCAATTTACCCATATGATAAGCTCAACATTAACGACACCACTTTCGTTAATAATGGTGCTTTTGCTGGGCCTACTCCTGTTTTAGCTGATAAAATTTCTATAAAGAGGCAGAACACTACCCAATATGATAATGGTAGGTATCTCTGCACTTGGTTATCTGGTGGGGGTTTAGGTGACGCAGGTGTATGGGTAGATAGGTACTACTATCCAGATAAAATTTCTAAAGGAGCAGCATTGTCTGCTACCCCTACTTATGCACCATCCTTTTATGATAGCGTGGATACATTAACTTTAAATGCTTCTGATGCTATACTCAATCGAGAAAAATTCTTTGATAAACTAAGTGATGCAGCAATTGAACCTAATATTGCAATTAAATATCACCGTATTGGTAATGCTGATATAAAAAAGATTGTTGATAGTTCATCTCCGCTAATTTCGTCTTTTGATACCTTTACCACCTCGAAAATAGTGAGAGGGGAGACGGAGAACTTCTGTGTGGATGTTGATGCTAGAGAACTTACTTTTGATGGTGATAGATATAGTGTGCTCAATGTTTCAGAGAAGATTGATGAGACTAAAAACTTTACCTTAAATTTTGATATGTATTTAGATCCTACTAATAAGTATGGATTTCAATTATTAGGTAACAATACTAATAAAGGATTTGGTATTTTCCAAGATCAGACTGTTACACCATTTATTCACGTGGTAAGTGATCAGACGCTATATATCTACAATACTGATTTTGAGTTGAGAAATAAAGTTGAGTTTAAAACTAAAATCAAACAGGTATTTAAAAGAAGTGCTTTAGATGATTATATTGTTACTACTTCTGGAAACCTATTTTATAAAGTTAACACACAAGGTAATAAAATTAAGCTAGACTGTGGTAGTGATATTTTATCATATATCGGCTACTATCAAATGCATGATCATATCGACTTCATCTCTAGTGATCAAGTAGTTCGTAGAATTAATACCAATACATTTTCTGTATCAACCTTATCATCAGCTGAATTTGATGTATATGAAAAACAGTTCTGTTTATACGATAATGTTTTAGAGTATAACGATGATACCTACAAATTACCTGGTGCTAACAATAACTGGGAAAACGATTCCACTGTATTCTATCAAGTTAGTGACTTTATTGTAAAACATAATTTAGATGGGGCTCCAGAAGCTTTTCTTAAGTCTAATATTAAAGACTTTTTAGTTGCTCAAAATAAAGTTTATATTTTAAAACCTACTGAATATTTTGTATTCAATACAAGTGGTATTTTTGAGTTATCTGGGTCAATTGGTAGTCTTGACAGCCCTGGTTCAGATACAGAACCTGATACAGAGCTATCAGTAGGACTTTCAGGTGGTGAGTTTATATCGATAGATTGGGTAAATGAATATGTAAATGGTGTAAACTATCAGTATCCCATTTTACTAGCAAAAGATAATGAAAATAGCTTGTATATGTACAAGAATTTAAATAACACAGCTGTTGCACTATCTGGAGCCTCATTCGGTCACAATACACCTAACTCTAAGCTAACCAATTATAATGTACTTAATCATTTGTACGATTCTTCTTCAATTGACTTTAAATTAACGTTGAAGAACTATTTAGACAATGAAGATATCCTTACTAAAACTATTTCTTTTGATCCTAACAACTTTGAGCCAGGGTTCTATAATTTTACATATAGGTTAGATACAGTACAAGGTAATTCAACGTTATATATTAATGCAGAATTATACGATAATCAAAATTTTGCGCCGGGTAAATATATGATACAGGATATATTTAGCGATGAATTTTTTATTGGATCTACAGGCTTCCAAAGTAATATGGATCTCTCAACTTACCTTAAACAACCAGGTTACTATTATACTAAAGATCTTACTATAAGAAATCCGTATGTTTATAATGAAGCTATTAGTACTGAATTGGTATATGCTTTATATCTATTAGAAAAGCGTATTGATGATTTAGTGTTATCTATACCTGCTGGTCAAAGAACTTCAAAAACTGAGATACAGCAGTTCTTTAAGTTTAATAGAAATAATTCTTCAAATACTATTGATATTGTTGTAAAAAATCTCAATATTACTGACCAACCTATACGAGAGCAGATAAAGGCGTCCATTTTAGCCGAAGCAGGAAATTTTATACCTACAGGTGTGACAATTAACGATATTGTATTTAGAGACTATTAGAATGAGAGATTATTTAACATATAAAAAAGTTTATACGTCCGGGGAAATGTTTACTCTAACCGGGTCAGATTTTCACGGTTTTGTAGAAACTGGAAACATTGGAAGTGCAAGAGAAGTATCAACTGGTAAGAGTCTCACCTCTAAAAATACCTATGAAACGGATTTATTTTTCTCTATAGATTTTAAAGATCGAGTTATTAGCGATATTAACATTACATTACCTAATCAGCTTGACGATTGTCTATTTGCTCTTAATGATAATTTTACTTATGAACTTTTTAGATATAAACTGCAAAATTTAAGGGAAAACAATACTTTCGTTTATTCTGAATTGTTTATAAGTTCTAATAAACTACCATATACAGATTCTTTAAGATATGCCTCTCTTTCCTCTAATACTTTAACAGCGTTTGAAATTAGAACATCAGATGCAACTACCCCACAATTTGTTAGCAATATTAAATTTGAAAATAGTCACCATTTGAGTGCATTTGGATATATTGTAGGTGCAACTGCTCAACCTAATTTAGAGCATGATGATAGATTTTCGTTATTTGTTTGTACATCATCAGACCTTATATGTCTTACTGGTTCCAATACTGATTTAACTATCATAGAAGATACTACTGGCTACGAGACAACAGAAGAAAATAATTTAACGTTTAAAGAGCTAGGTGGAATTGCATCAACTGATAAATATTTATATCTTTCTGATACTGGTAATAATACCGTACTTCGTTATGATATAGCTGGCTATGTTAACAACGATAGTTCTCTTAGAAACAAGCGTAATTATATTGAACTTGTAGGAGGATTCGGGGATTCAAGACGTCAAACTAAATTTGTAAGACCAACTAAATTAGCAGTAAGACCTGATACAGTAGCTGTATTTGATTCTGGTAATAAGGTAGTTAAGCTTTTTGATGAGAAGTTTAACTATATTACTCGCATTACATCCATTAACTTTAATACAGAGACATTTGGCGCTATGGGCTTTGATCCAGATTTCGGATCGTTATATATCTTAACTCATAAGGACGTAGTTACTAACAATATTAATAATAGAATAGCTTATTTATATCGATACAGTGGTGATAACTTTAGGTTTAAAGAAGAGATTATTTTAGATGATAAGCTAGACCTTGACGAATATATAGTAGATATTTCATTTTCTGGTACTGATAGTAACTATTGGTATTTTGCTACAAATAAAACCGTATATAAAAAGTTTAAAACCAGACCCACTAAAGTAATCGGCAAGTATCGTGCCGAGCGGTTGTATCTTTTAAACCTTGCCACCCAAGATGTTGTAAATGAGCCTATAACTATTAATAATCGTTGGAATTTTAGCGATATTAATTTTTCGCAAGCTCAGTTTATTTGGAACTTAGGCACTAAGTTTGGAGAAGCAGCAGCAGCTGAGCAAGTTACTGGGTTGTTGGACTCTACAATTAATAGTTACTCTATTTTCCAATCTACAAGTAGTTTTGATAAGACATATATGTTGACTGATGGTCGTCTATACTTCTTCGACGAGCCAATAACCGCGTCATATCAAAGAGTATTAAAAGATGTAAACTATACCAACTACGGTAGTGAAGGATTCTCATTAAACCCTGATAGTTTTATTCAACAATCAACAATTAATCTTGAAATTCGTAAACTAATCGATGATATCTTAACTCTTAAAAATAATATTATTGGAAGATTTTCCGGATCCTACAATAATGACATTTTAGAGCTTGCAGATTACAACTATAACGTGGAGTTTGATAAATTTATAACACAGGAAATTGAAAATTTTTATATTCATGGTAATGAAGAAAATTTAAATGGTGTTTTAAATAGATGCTTTAAGTTAATTTATGAGCTACAGTCTAAATTAATTAATTTTGTCCAACCAGATATTGATTCTTCTGTACAACGCTCATATACTGTAGGAGGTATTATAGAAATTTAATTGCCTAATACTGCCACTCCCATAAATATATATATGGCAAGTGAATCACTAACTAACACCAACATCTCAGAGACATATGTCGGTGTGCTTCACGCTAAAGGTGAAGCTATCCCAGCTTCAGGGCTACAGGATGTATATGATGGCTTTGGTAATAAGACTTCATTGAAGATTGGTAGAGCTGGTCAAGGTATTAGTATAGATGGTAATTTTGCAGCGGATAAAGTAATAGTTGGAGATGAAAGTCAAAATCATTGGTATTTTGAAGATTCAAGTAATTCATTATATCTTCGTCGCAATACTGGTGGAGTAGTTACAACAGCGCTTACAGTTGATACGAACCGTAAAGTTACTTTAGATGTACAAGGTACAGCTGATAAACATCTTATTGACAAGAAATATGTCGATGATCAGTTTGGGGCAAGTACTGCACAGCTTACTGAAAATGGATATCAAAAATTGCCAAGCGGTTTGATATTGCAATGGGGAACTACAGCAGCAGGTACTGATAATACTAATGCAACTGCTATATTAGTTACATTTCCTATACCGTTTCCTAATGGTTGTTTAAATTTAGTGACAGGAATGATAAATGCTACTGATAGTAACCCCAACTATATGACTCATGCTAAAGAGATAACAAGCACGAATTTTAGAATGGTTTATGACACTACTGATAGAGCTCGTGGGACTATACAAGGGTCTTGGCAGGCTTATGGATATTAAAAAATAATATAACAATTTAAAACAATGCCAGATATTGAAATAGTAAAATTAAAATTAAGAAGAGGTACTGATACTCAGAGGCAGGCTATTACTCTTGAGCAAGGTGAGCTTGGTTATACAACTGATGCAAAGCGAGTTTGGGTAGGAGATGGATTTACAATTGGTGGTGTTAATGTGGGTAATGTCGCACATGCACCAGTAACTGCAGGTAGTAGAACAGATCTCGATTATGTAATCAATGGGGATTTAGTATATGATAATAATTTACTATACCAACTCTCTGGTACATATGCAGATAATTTATCATCATGGGCATTTATTGGTTCACAAACGGATACATCAACTATTGAATATAACGCAAGTAATCAACTACATATAGTTGATAACGGTATCGGTATTGCACAATTAAGTAGTAACGTCGTTCGTGAAAATGGTGGGTTATTATATACTTCTTCCGGACTTTCAGCAAATGTTGATGGTTCTACTATGACTGTTAATTCTAATACAGGTCAACTAAGTGTTATTGGTGGTACCATTAGTACTAGTAATGTAGGTAATGGATTAAGTGGTGGTGGTGGAGATCCCCTTGGTGTTTATACTACTGATTCGTTTACTTATACAGGCACTAAATTAGAGTTAAGAAATGCTCCAGCAAATACAGTTGATGCTGGAGCTATTCAGAATTCTGCCCTTGGTAATGGTCTTGAAAAGAGTGGATCTACTATACGCCTTGAAAATATTGGAGGTGCTACTATTAAACCGTTCAACTCAGCTGTTTATGATAGTACTGGTAGGGTTACCTCAACAACAACTGCAATTGAGCAGAATCTTTCAGGTGCATCCACTTCCGGAACTAGTCAACTCTTCTTCGGTTCATTAGATGAATCAAATCCCGGAGCCAGTGGTGAAACTGTTGTAAATGTTCTCTCTGCTAATAGCGATCGATCATCAGCAGTTACTATATCTTTATCATCTGCAGGCTTTGTTCAAATTGCCTCAGGCATTCTTGGAGACTTTGCAATTCCAGTATTTAAAATACCAACTTAATTTAATAAAATGGCTAAAAAAATCGAAATTCTCGAAAATACACTTCTCAAATTACTCGTTCGTCGTGGTGACAATGGAGATCGCGTTAATGTTACCCTATCGGAAGGTGAGCTAGGATACACTACTGATGGTAAACGTCTTTTTGTTGGAGATGGTCAAACTGCAGGTGGTATAGTAGTAGGTAATAAATGGAAAGGATCAGTTACTGATGTTGCTACTATTACAGATGCTATCAACGGAGATTATGCATTTGAATCTACAAGCAATATTTTTTACGTCCGTACAGAGACAGAATGGCTATCTGCTGGTCGTTTTTTAGAAGCTGGAGACACTACTATCGATATTAATGATAGCAATGGTACTATATCTGTTGGAACTATTTCAGGAGCTAACGTCTCCGTTAATGCTTTAGGTAATTCAATTGATCTCAGTAGTACCAAAATTTCGTTAAGTAGCACGCAAATTAAAACAGATAGAGTTTCTGCTCATTCAGTTTCACACCTTAAATTACCACAGAATATTAACATCAACAACGTTGATTATCAATTTCCTGTTGGCGGTCTAGGTGGTGCTAATGTATTTTTACGTTCAGATGCTAATGGTAATCTTCGATGGACTACTCCTGAAGCAAATGCTACAGTATATTTTAACTCTTCATCTGTTATTCCAGTTGGAACTATTATACCTGTTGCTTCGGGGTCGAGTGTACCGTCGGGATACTTGCTTTGCAACGGTCAATCGGTAGCAGGTGCTTTCTTTCGTGATTTATCTGCTGTTATTGGCTCACAATATGGTGGTAATGATGTAACTATGAATTTACCTGATTACGAAAACTCGGTTTTATATGGAGTTAACTCAAACCCATCTGGTAGTACTGAACACCCCTTGAATACCAGCACTACTACCGGTTTAAGTGCTAAAGCTGTAACATTCTTTATTAAAGCTTTACCTGATAATGTTGCTACACCAGCTTTTACTCTTAGTGGTAACTTAAAAGCATCAACAAATGGTACAGCAGTAACAGAAGGTGCGTCTTTTGATCCTTTTGCAAATAATGTTGTTATCTCTACACCAGTACCTGGAGTTGCAGTGTTTGACACAACTACTGCTGTGCTATCAACATTTACGACAAAAGCAACATATACAAAATTCTGGATTACAGGGTCTGGTGCTAAAGGTGGTACACGTACAGGTGGTGCTGCTGCTACAGTTACAGGAGTTCTTTCAGCTCCTATCGGTACTGACGTTAAATACTTTGTTGCTCCTGGTATTACAACAAGTAATACAGATGGCGAAGCTTCTTATATTTCTGTTGGTGGCACAGAACTTGCAAGATCAGTTGGTGCTGAATTTCAAACTAGTGGGTTAGTACCAGATGGTACTACTAATACCGGTAATCTTTCAACAAATGGTACAGGTCTTGCAGGAGGTGAGTCAGCTTACATTCTCGGTGGTCATGTTATTGAAGGTGGTCGTGGTGGTTGGGATACTGACGGTAGCGGAAACGAAGAAGTTGGTAGTACCGCTTCTTTCTGGGGCGCTGATTCGGTTGCAGGTGCTGGTGGAGGTGGACATGCTGAGGTATCAAATGATACTGCTGACGGACTTGTTAAATTTGAATGGGGCATGTAAATTGTATTTTATCTGACTTGAATATTAGATTATCAGATTAAATATCTGTATGGATTATCCAACAGATCTACCTCTATCTGCTGTAGCTGTGCAGGTGTTTGAGGAAGGCATGTCACCTCAGTATGATATTACATGGTCATTTACTTATGAGTTAAGTGCACATACTGTTGGAGATCAATTTGGATATTGCATGTTTTTGCAAGATGCAAGCTTTCCTCTGAGTGGTGGTGGTGTTGGCCCTGATCTTGGATTTACTGGTAATACTTTACTATCCGCCTCACTTTCTTCACAACCTCTTAATAAGCCGATATTAGGTATCGGATTTGATAGTCTTGGTGTTTTTGCATCAGAACTCACGTATACTGATGGACCTACTCGTACAGGGGTATCATATGAACCTAATAGTATTACGTTAAGAGATAAGAACTTTAATATAATTACAACACAAGCAATTAGTGCCTTTGATTTAGTTAGTCCAGGTAAGAAAACAATAAGAGCACGTCTTGGAAACTATGGTCGTAGAGTTGCTGTTGATTATAAGAATGAAACTGATACATTCTATACTCAAATACTTACACAGGAACTAACTGGCATTGATGTATACCCAGGCTCTCGATATAGACCTGGTGTTTCGTTTGTTAAACCACTTTCTAGCCCTAATACAAACGGTATTATTGTAACAACTGGCTTTCACGTTGAAGGTAATAGTATTGAAACAGATGAAAGTGAGTTTACCTTTAACCCGTTAACAGCTTTCGCAGTTAATAATACGACTACCGGGGAGGTTCCTCAAGGAACACCGGATTTTGAAGATAGACCTACATTACCGTTTTTAGGTATGGAGCCAAATATAGGGTGTCCGGACAATACATGTGATTTAACAACTCTCGGTTCGACTTATCCAGGTATCTTTGTAAATTCTATTTTATATGGAATGTCTGCTTATATTGGAGATATTGATTTGAAGTGGAGTACACCAGTAAGCCCATATCGCTTTGTATATACTTATGATGATATTATACGCTTAGATACAGGGTTTGTTGGTGACGAAACTTGGAATTATGGTGGTGCACTAAGAAGTAGCTTTAATACTGGACTAGAAAATTCTCTAAAATATACAAGTTATCCTCCGATCAGCCTCGCTCCTGATGGATATCCCTATGTCAATAGTTCTTTAACTACGGCAACAAGCTCTATTTATAAAGATACTGATACATCCCGTCTTAAGGTTACTGTATATGCTCCAACTTCAGCAGCTGATTGGGAAGTATTTGTCGGATGCCCGTTTTATACACTTTCATGTGGAATAACTGATGAATATTTATGTGATGTTTCGCGTAGATTTGAACAACTGCGACGCGTTGTACTCAGTCCTATTAATCCTTTCCCTGAATGTTCCGTTCCCGTCACTCCTAGCGTGACGCCTTCCGTTTCACCTACTCCATCAGTATCAGTCACACCTTCAGTTTCAATCACACCCTCTGTTTCAATTACGCCTAGTATAAGTATAACACCATCCGTAACTGTATCCGTTACACCGTCTGTAGGAACATCCTCTACACCTAGCGTTTCACTTACACCTAGTGCTTCGGTTACACCTTCCCCCTCATCTACTCCTTCGGCGAGCGCCACACCTTCTCCTTCTGCTACTCCCTCAGCGAGTGCTACACCTTCACCTTCAGCTACACCTTCACCGTCAGCTACACCGTCGCCATCGGCTACACCTTCTCCGTCAGCTACTCCAGTAGCCTCACCTACTCCATCAGCTACACCTCCTGCTACTCCTCCAACATCACCAACACCTTCAGCTTCCCCACCCGCTTCACCAGCAGCTTCACCAACACCTTCAGCTTCCCCACCTGCTTCACCAGCAGCTTCACCAACACCTTCAGCTTCCCCACCTGCTTCACCAGCAGTTTCTCCACCGGCTTCACCACCAACGTCACCAACACCTTCAGCTTCTCCACCGAGCTCGCCTGCAGCTTCACCAACACCATCAGCTACTCCACCAGCTTCTGCTACTCCACCAGCTTCCGCGACACCTTCACCATCAGCTACACCTTCACCATCAGCTACACCTTCTCCGTCAGCAACGCCATCACCATCAGCTACACCATCCCCATCAGCTACACCATCCCCATCAGCTACACCACCAGCCTCACCACCACCAACTGTTACGCCTTCGGTAGGAACATCGGCGACACCACAAGCTTCCGCAACACCTTCACCATCGGCTACTCCGTCAGCGAGCGCCACACCTTCGCCTTCAGCTACACCTTCACCTTCAACTACACCGTCGCCATCGGCTACACCTTCTCCGTCAGCTACACCTTCACCTTCAGCTACACCTTC
>Ga0098046_1000049_pt1 | contig 47225 bp, 59 predicted proteins | sample 11BtaG_FD_77067 | JGI IMG/M metagenome (GOLD analysis project Ga0098046, IMG submission 77067) | Marine viral communities from the Subarctic Pacific Ocean - 11B_ETSP_OMZ_AT15265_CsCl metaG | ecosystem: Environmental > Aquatic > Marine > Oceanic | place: Pacific Ocean | collected 2015-01-16
GGTGGCGGTGGAGCCGCAGACCAAACACTTAGTATAAGTGGTAATGTAATTACAATTAGTGGCAACAATGATACAGTAGACCTAACTGCAATGTTGGCACCATACAGTAAAACAGATACTGATTCACAAGATTTAACACTTAGCGGAAATGTAATAAGTCTAAGTGGACAATCAGGCAATGTAGATTTAACATCTTTACTTGCGACATATAATACAGATTCACAAGATTTAACAATAAGCGGAAATGTAATAAGTCTAACAGGCCAGAGCGGTAATGTTGACTTAACAAGTTTATTAGCAAGTGGCGGTATAGATACTGCCGGAGTTGACACTCATTTAAATACAAGTGGTGCAAGTTCAGGACAAGTATTAAGTTGGAATGGAAGTGACTATGCTTGGGTAAGTAATGCAGGATATACTGATGCAGATGTAAATACTCATCTTAATACAAGTAGTGCTGGTAATAATCAGGTACTAAGTTGGAATGGAAGTGATTTTGCTTGGGTCAACGATGCTGATGCACAAACACTTTCTTGGAATGCAGGTACTTCTACATTAGGAGTAAGCAATGGTAATAACGTTGATTTATCAGCACTCGAACAAACATTAAGTGTTAGTGCAAATATATTAACAATCAGCGGAAGTTCAAGTACTGTAGATTTAGGTAAAACACAGTTCTTGTATGCAAACCAAAATGATTTCCCTAGTGCATCAACATACCATGGTGCTATTGCACACTCTCATGCAGACGGAGCCATGTACTTTGCACACAGTGGTAGTTGGAATAAAATACCAACAGCAACAGATGTAGCAACAGCAAATACAAACATGAAAGCCTATGTTGACGCAGAAGTCAATACATTAATAGGCGGTGCTAATGTAAACTTAGATAGTTTAGGCGAAGTAGCCAATGCTTTAGCAAATAGTAATACAGAATTAAGTACGGTTGCATTCACTGGAACATACAGTGACTTGCAAACAAGACCAACAATAACTTTATCGGGGAGTGACCTAACATACGATGGAACAACTATTGATCTATCAGGAGTAGGCGCAACAGGACCTCAGGGTCCTCAAGGAAATACTGGATCGACTGGTGCAACAGGTATAGGAATTATCAATGCATCAGTCCCCAATAATGACCTTATTTTAACATATTCAAATACTTCAGTACAAAATTTAGGTAATATAAGAGGTCCAATGGGACCAGCAGGTGCAAACAGTACTGTAGCAGGACCACAAGGTGCCACAGGACCACAGGGTGCTCAAGGTGATAAAGGTGATACAGGTGATACCGGTGCAACAGGACCAACAGGACCACAGGCCACAGTAACAGGTGCTAGTGATACAATTATAAGCAATCCAACGCAGTACCAATCTTTAACTTGGAACGGAAATGCATGGGTTAACTCTTATCCATATATACAACACTTAACTGATGTAGATAGCACAGATACGTTAGCAGACGGCGACATGCTAACATACAATAATAATAATTCACGATTTGAATTTACTAATTTTGATAATGCAGTTAAAGGTATTTTAGGTACAGGTAGTGCATCACAATATCAACTCTTAAGTTGGAATGGTTCAGCTCTTGATTTTGTATATCCTAATATTCAGCATTTAGTAGATGTAGATAGTACAGATACGTTAGCAGAAGGCGATATATTAAAGTATGTTGCAGGCGATGGCAAATTTAAATTTTATAACCTTGAAACCCAAGTTCAAGGCGACATAGACGATCACTTAAATTCAAGTGGTGCAAGTTCAGGCCAAGTACTAACTTGGAACGGAAGTGATTATACCTGGACAGCAAAAACAACAGATACCGATACTGATGGCCAAACTTTAAGTTTATCAGGTAATGTTATAAGTTTAACAGGACAATCAGGTAATGTAGACTTAACAACATTGTTAGCAGGTAGTGGCGGTGGAGCCACAACATTAAACGGCTTAACAGATGTTTCAGCATCAAGTCCAAGTAGTGGACAAGTCCTAAAATGGAATGGTAGTGCCTGGGCACCAGCGGCAGATAATAACTCCGGAGGCGGAGGCGGTGGTGGTGGAGCCACAGTACATAGATTTAAAGTATCCTATACAGCCGGCGGACAACTTGCTTCAACATCAGACTTAACATCAGGTATATCAGGTGTTACAATTGATAGTGCAAGTGCTGGTGATGTAACTATTGTATTTGATCCAGGGTTTAATTTCCCACCAACAAGTATGATGTGTTATGGTTATGACTATTCTAACAATAATTATTTAATGGTACCATTAGAAACAACAAATGGACTTAGACAAATAGCAGGAGGAGGTTCCTCAGGTTCCCCTACATTATTTGCTGGTGGTTCACAGATATCATTAAAATTGAGATTAAGCCAAACAGAAACAGGTGCAAGTGGCGGCGGTTTTGGTACAACTACACATGCTTGGATACAATTTGTAATGTACGATTAAGGATAAGTTATGGCATCAAGTAACTACAAGTCCTCACACATTGAACTTAATATACCAAATAAAGTACTTGAAACAAGTATTAGTTCTATAAGTGGAAGTGAGTTTTGGGACCATGCTAATGGTTCTGGAGACCTATGGTATTCTGGTGTTGGTACTAAAAAATATTATAGATGGGAAGTTACATTCTCAGTAACAGAACAATTACACGGTTCTCATTTAACCAGAGATGATTTTAAATTTAATGGTTTAGACGTTGTTGTTGGAGATTGGTTAGCAGAAGCAACTAGTGGAGACTGTTGGAAAATTATATCTATATCTTCTAAAAGTGCAACCTCGGTAACATGTGTTGTAGAGGACTGGTTAAGGTATAACACATTTAGAGCAAGTAATGGTAATGGCTCACCTAGTACAGGTGCTGGTGTTGTGTTCTCTCTTAACGAAAAGGGAATACCAATGTTAGACCCTTTACCAAGTACGTCAACAGAAAAATTTTATCCTACTTTAGCAAGTAGATTTGAATATTTAAACCCTCAAACAAACTATGTATTAGAACAAACAACACATGGATTTAACAAAGGTGATGTTATTGCAGTAAGTGGTACAGGGTTTTCAAAGGCAAATACATCTACAATGGCTAGAATGATAGGTGTTGTAACTGAGGCAGGACCTGGTCCAAATCAGTTTATGATATTACCTAACAACCAAATTATAGATTTCGATCCTACTATTCCAGGTAATCAAGGCGACTATGTTTATGTAAGCAGTACAGGAGCATTAACTACTACCGATACTGGAAAAATTGCATTTTTAAAATTACAAGATGCTATACCCACAGTCCTAACAGGCACTGGTTCTAATCCAGAATTAAGTCACAACCATAGTATAAAACTAAATGGAAAAACTGTTACATTTAATGGTGGTGGAAGCAATGTCACATTAGCAACGGCTGTAGGACAAATAAATGCAGTTGCAAATACAAATGTAGTAGCATCAAGTGTTGCTGTAGAAACATCTGTAGTATCAGACGGTGCAAATACAATTTACGGACTAGTAGGTGGTTATACTCCTTTTAGTGCATCATTTGATTCAGGAAGTGGAAATACAACAGTTAATTTTACTACTAACGGTTCGCAGTATGCAGGTGTATCAACGCCAGAAGATATGGTTATAGATATTAATGCGGCGAACATACCAAACCTTACTGCTACATCAACTGCAACAGTCTTAACTCTTACAGAGTCAAAAGGTAATGCTATTAATATAGTAAATGTTACTAACGATGCTAATGGTAACCCATTTGTAGGTGGTAGTAATATATCAGGACTAGCCGCAACAACAAATTCTACTGGTGCTCAAAAGATGGTCCTAACAAGAGCTGATGGTGGACCAATAGACATATACGAAAATCCTGAAGAATTTAGAACCTTTGTAGGTATAGCAAGTGGACATACAGGAATGTATCCACTAGCAATGAACATTGAACAAGGTATTAGAACAGGCGGTACAACACTTGTCGCTGATGTAAATGCAAGAAATTCCCTAGCCGCAATGGCAGGCGATCAAGCATACGTTACTAATGCCGGCGACGGAGAGTGGGCATTATTTTTATACGACGGCAGTGGCTGGGTAGAAATTAGTAACGAAGATAGTGCAACAGTAGATGCTAAAACAATGCAAACATCATTCTCTATGCCAATAGGCGGCTTTGGAAATAGCTCAACTAATAACCTAGGTAATATATCTCCTGGTAGAAAAATACAAAGTGTTAGTGTTGATGTTACTACTGCATTTACAGGTTATTCAGGTAATATATTGCCTAACATAGAAGTAGGTACAGTTGCAGATCCTGACATATACGTAGACGAAGTAAGCAACGATTGTACATCTGCAGAAATGTATATTACAAATCCAGAGTACACATATCCTGCTTCAGAAACTCAAGAACAGTTAATTAGAGTACGTTGTAATCACTATGGTGCATCACAAGGTAATGTTACAATCAAACTAACTTACATCTAAATGTAAGTCCTTCAAAAACTTAAAAATAGATAAATACTTGTAACGTTCAGCGAAAGCAAACGTTATCGATAACGAATTAGAACACAAAGTATTAGGAGATACAAATGGCTGATATTAAAAACTTTGGTATCAAAGGTATAGCGGCTGATGTCCAAATGGGTAAATCCGGGGGTCGTCTAAAGTACGATTCTGGTAACGGAAGATTCGACCTAACACAATCTGATGGAAGTACACTCGAGGATTTAAGACTCGGTAGTATTACTTCAGGTGCTTGGACGGCAACAGCAATCGGAACGCAATACGGTGGTACCGGTCAAGATTTCTCTAGTAGTTCAGGTGTTATTAAAGTTTCAAGCGGTACTATGTCCGCTGGATCAATTGACCTAACAGCAGATGTAACTGGTGCATTACCAGTAGCAAATGGTGGTACAGGTGCAACTGGTGCCAGTGATGCTAGAACTAACTTAGGACTTGGTAACATTGCCACTCAGGCTTCAAACGCAATTAACATTGATGGCGGTGCCATTGATGGTACAGCAATTGGTGCCAATAGTGCAAGTACTATAGTAGGAACAACAATTCAAGCCACTACAGGTTTCACAGGTAATTTAACTGGTATAGCCAGTCAAGCAACTGAGTTTACTTCAGCAGTAACAGTTGGTTTATCCGGTGATGCAACAGGTAGTGCAACATTCACAGGCGCAGGAAATACTGCAACTATATCTACAACATTAGCCGCTTCAGGCGTTAGTGCTGGTAGTTATGGTAGTTCAAGTGCTATTCCAGTTATAACAGTAGACGCAAAAGGTAGAGTCACAGCAGTTAGTACTGCGGCAACTTCAAGTGTATTAACAATTGGAGCCGATAGTGGTTCTGATGATACAGTAACAGTTGGTACAGATACACTTAATTTTGTAGGTACAAGTAATGAAATAGAAACAACAGTTAGCGATAACCAAATTCAAATTGGTTTACCTAATGACGTAACAGTTGGTAATAACCTAAGTGTTACTGGTAGTTTCTTATCAGATGATATTACAGCGGCTACGGTTACAATTAACGGTAACTTAACAGTTACAGGTACGCAAACAACTACTGATTCTACAGTTGTTACTATTGCAGACCCACTTTTCCAAGTAGGTTCAAATACTAACGATAACTTAGACAGAGGTGTTACTTATCTACATAACGATGGATCAGCAAAAACTGGTTTCTTTGGTATGGACGAAGGTACAGGCGTATTTACATATATTCCAGATGCAACAGACAACTCATCAGTAATTACTGGTAGTGCAGGTGCTGTTAAATTTGGTGCTGTAGAAGGTACATCATTTAGTGATGGTACTATTTCAGGTATTACATTTGTAGATGAAGACAATATGGCTTCAGACTCTGCAACTAAAGTTCCTACACAGCAATCAGTTAAAGCATACGTTGATGCACAAGTAACTGCACAAGACTTAGACTTCGCTGGTGACAGTGGTGGTGATCTTGCTATTGATTTAGATAGTGAGAAACTTACTATTGCTGGTGGCACAGGTCTTAGTACTGTAGGTAGTGGAAACAGTTTAACTGTATCACTAGATGACACGGCTGTTACAGCCGCGGCATATGGTAGTTCAACTGCTATTCCAGTTATTACTGTAGATGCACAAGGTAGAATTACAGCGGCTTCAACAGCGGCTATTTCAACATCTTGGACATTAACAGGTGACAGTGGTTCACAACTTGTTAACGGTGGAGACACAGTTGACATCGCAGGTGGAACTAACATCACTACAGTAGCAAGTGCAACTGATACATTAACAGTTAATCTAGATGGCGACATCAGTTTAACAAGTGTTACAGCAAGTGGTGCCTTAGAAGGTGGTAGTGTAACAGACGGTACAGCAACATTAAGTTCAGGTGCTTTAAGTGGAGCAACTACAGTTACAGCCAGTGGCGCAGTAACAGGTGGAAGTTTAACTGATGGTACTGCTACTTTAAGTAGTGGAGCATTAAGTGGTGCAACTACAGTTACAGCAAGTGGTGCCGTAACTGGTGGTAGTTTAACAGATGGTACAGCAACATTGGCTTCAGGGTCATTAACAGGTGCTGTAAACTTAACTGCTTCAGGTACTATTACAGACGGCGTAGCAAGTATTAGTGATGGTAACATTACTGGTGTTGTAAACGCAACTGCTTCTGGAACTGTACAATTTGGTTCACTAAGCGACGGTACAATTACTGCTACAGGTTTTGTAGATGAAGATAACATGGCATCTAATAGTGCTACACTTATCCCAACACAACAATCTGTTAAAGCATACGTTGACTCAGTAGCAACAGCGGCTGACTTGGACTTCCAAGGTGATTCAGGCGGTGCATTAAGTATTGATCTTGATAGTGAAGTACTTGATATTGCTGGTGGTACTAACATTACTACAGTTGGTTCAGGTAATGAATTAACAGTTAACCTAGACGCAACGTTGGCTGGTTTAACAAGTGTTACTTCAGCAACAATAACAGACGGAACTGCTACTTTAAATAGTGGTGCTCTTTCTGGTGTTACAACTATTGCTACATCAGGTGATGTAACAGTTGGTGGTAACTTAACTGTTAGTGGTACACAAACTAGTGTAAACTCAACAAATACAACAATAACTGACACCTTAATTACACTACAAAGTGGATTAACAGGTGCTAACCCTAACGACATTGGTCACATATACGAAAGAGGATCTGACGGAAACAACGGTTTCTTAGGATGGGATCAAAGTACAGATAGGTTTATAGCGGCAACTACTACTGCTGACGGTTCAACTGCTGGAGATTTATCTCTCGCGGCGGCTGACTTTGAAGCGGCAGGAATTATTGCAACTGGCGTAACTGCTTCAGGAACAGTATCATTTGGTACTTTAACTGACAGTGGCGAAAGTATTGCAGTAACTAAGTTTGTTGATGAAGCAGATGGAATTGGTAGTAACGATAACGATACTAGTATTCCTACTTCAGCGGCAGTTGTTGACTATGTTGCAAATAATGGTGGTGATGGCCTCTTACTAAGAGCTTCATTATCAACAGGTGCGACTACTTCAGCAGTAGGTACAATGCCTAATGTTTCAAGTAGAACTTACTATGCAACTAAACTTGTTGTTAAAATTGCTACAGCAGTTTCAGGTAATAACGTAAACTACATTACAGTCACAGAATCAGGTGGAAACACTTTGATTGCTAAAGCAGACGCAGATAGTTCAACAGTAGGAAACTACATTGTAGAACTAGACGGCGATGTTACTATAGCACGTGGCGGTACAGTTACAGTTAATTACTTTGATGCTAGTGATAACGCAGTCAGCCCTACAGCAGGTGCTGGTACTGTTTCAGTACATTACAACTGGGTATAATAACCGTTAGTTAGTTAATAAACTAAACATTTAAAAGGCTTACATTTATGTAGGCCTTTTTTTTGACTGCATAAATAGTAGTATGGCAGAACTTACTTGGCATTACGAACACGAAACTAGTAGACAACATTTTGTTATAGACAATAAAATGTACGAAACATTTGACGGTGGTCAAAATATTAAAAAGTATGTAGACGATGTTTATGTAACAACTTTAAGACAATACCCTCATCTACCTATAGACTTTATATATGAAGTAGAAGATGGTGTAACACCACCTGACATGCCACCTGGTTCTGATCAATGGGCAGATGAAATGCTTTTATTAATAGAACAATATCCAGATGAACTTGGTGAGTATCTACCTATTAAAGAGTATAGACAACGAGATAATTCTATTAAAACATTTGAACATGTGTTAGGTGTTGGTGTTAATAATCTCAAAGATAAAATACGAATTAATAGAATGGGTATCCCAGATAGCATACAAGAAAATTGGGGTTACGAAGTTTTAGTATCATGGTTAGGCTCTGTTAGTAACTCTCCTGATGGACTACAATGGAAACAACATTTAGATACTGGAGAATTTATAAGAACACCATCGGGTAATTCCTTTCCGTGTCATGTATTCCCAAAAGTATATCCCACAGAAATATTAAAATCTAAGGAAGATGTAATTGCAGACATTATTAAGTGTACAGGTGTTTCTAAAGATGTTTTTGTAGAACCTATAAGTTATTCTAACATACCAAACCAATTACACCTCTCGGATAATTTCTTTGAAATTATTTAAAAGGCTTACATTTGTAGGCCTTTTTTTTGACTGTGGTGTCTTTTGCTCTATAAATACTACTATGTCAGGTTCAAGTAATGAATGGTCGCCTTTAAAAGAAGTAGTCGTAGGTTCTATAAAAAGGTTTAACCAGTATACACATTATTCAGGAGAGCAACATTCAAATGCATTCCTAATACCTATCATGTCAGAAGTAATAGAAGGACTTCAGACGTTTCAAAATTTATTAGAAAAAGAAGGTGTTAAAGTTTATCGCCCTAATGGGTTTTGTTATAATGTTAGAGATTGTGCAACTGTATTAGGAAATACTATACTAGAAGCACCAATGCAATATGAAATAGAATATCCATTTCAGAAACCTTTAAAATCCATTTTCAAACAAAAGTGGTTAGAAGGTATGAACTGGATATCAGCACCTGAACCAACTTGGATTGATAAAGGTATACACGAACCTCTTTTTGATGGAGCAAACATTTGCAGATTAGATAAGACATTACTAGTTGCACTTAACCAAACTGCAAATCAACACGGACTATCTTGGTTGAAAAGGCAATTTCCTAAATATAGTATAGAAGAAACTACATTAAATTCTGATATATCTCATATTGATACAAGTATATCTCCTATTTCCTCAAACACAGTTTTAATAAATTCAGATAGATATACACAATCTAGTATACCAGATACATTTAAAGATTGGAATCAAATATGGATTAAAAGCAATGACTTAGTTGAGGAACCTATAGTCGATGGTATGATGTCAGTTGCATCTAAGTGGGTTGGTATGAATACATTGTCTCTTAATGAAACTACATTATTTGTAAATGAATGTCAAGTAAACTTAATAGAAAAATTAGAACAAAATAATTTTAATTGCATACCTGTACCATTAAAACATACAAGAGAACTTGGTGGTGGACTGCATTGTTGCACCTTAGACTTAGTAAGAGATTAAGTTACTGCTTTACCATAAAGTTTATAGTAAACCCAATACAATTTATTCTACTTAAATTTGCTGTGAAACTAGCAGGAATATGACTTGGATAGAACACTACCTTATTGTTTTTAGGTTTAATTATGTGTTCAGGCGAATGTATATTTGGTATATTTGCTACAGTCGAATTAAAATTTTCTAATTTTAAATGAGGACCCATATTAGTTGTTTGTAAAAATAATACTCCTGTGTACCAACTATACTTTGTAATACTAGGCATAATAGTATGTAAAGGTTTTATCATATGAACTTTAGGGTCTGTTAGTTCTATGTTTATATTTTGTCCCCATTGTTTACCGGCGATATCAAAAAATTTATTGCCCATAAGTTGAGTAAGTCTGCCTAATTGTGTTCCTAAGTTAGTACCTTTAGGAGTATTCCAACCATAATTAGTTTCATCTACTCTTTCATTTGCTATCAAGTTGTCGACATCTGATAAAATTTTATCCACAATCTCTTTAGAAAACTCCATTTTGTCTTCAAAAACGAAGTCTGGAAATACTGTAAAACCTTTTGTTGCCATACTACTATTTAACAAAATCGGTTGACTTTTTGCTGTTTTCTTGTATAATATAGGTGTAATATAGGAAATTAATATGAATAAGAAAAAAATAATATTAACAGATTGCGATGGCGTAATTTTAGATTGGGAAGAAGGATTCTCAATATGGATGGAACATCATGGTCATAGTAAGGTTGATGGTTACCAATACCAATATAGTATAGGAGATAGATACGGACTATCAAAAGAACAAGGAAATAAACTTGTTAAACAATTCAACGAAAGTGCGGCAATAGGATTTCTACCTCCCCTAAGAGATGCACAGTACTTCGTAAAGAAGTTACATGAGCAACATCAATACAAATTTATTTGTATTACTAGTTTAAGTTTAGATCCTTATGCAAAATATTTGAGGAAAAGAAATCTTAAAAAACTTATGGGAGATGCATTTTTAGATGTTGTCTGTTTAGATACAGGTGCTGATAAAGATGTAATACTTGCTGAGTATGGTGCAAAATATCCTGGAAATTACTGGATAGAGGACAAGCCTGAAAATGTTAATTGGGGTATAGATGCTGGATTAGAAGGTATTCTTATTGAACATGGGCACAATCTAGACTACACTGGTCATGCAAATGTTGTTAAAAATTGGGAAGAAATCTATAATTTAATTATTAAAAAGGCTTGACAAATCTCTATATTTTGCTATAATATATAGTATAAATGTTAGGAGTAACATATGACAACAGACACATTAGATACTAAAACTAAAGCAAGTTCGCCTAAAGACGTTGCTAGTAATCCAATTGTAGAAATACCAGAAACAACTATGACTTCAGAAGAAGTTATAGATAGATTGATAAAAGCAAGAATAGAAATGCTTATGTCAGCACCTTTCTTTGGTAATCTTGCTACTAGACTTTTACTTAAAGACGCAACTGAATGGTGCCCTACAGCGGCAACAGATGGCAAGTATTTTTATTTTAATAGGAACTTTGTAGCCGCACTCAGCGATCAAGAAGTTGTATTCCTTGTAGGACATGAAGTCTTACATTGTGTATATGATCACATGGATGCTGATAGACGAGGTGATAGAAATCCTATGCTTTGGAATATTGCTAATGACTATGTTATTAATGCAGACCTTATAGATGGTCGTGTTGGTGAGCAAATTAAGTTAGTTGAAATATGTTACGACTGGAAATATAGAGGGCAAGTTTCAGAAGAAATATATGATGACCTTTTTAAAGAAATGGAAGAAAAAGGACAAATACAATATACTCAAACATTAGATGTACATTTAGACAGAGAAGAGGGCGACGACCCAGGTGCTGGTGAAGGTGCTGAAGGAAATGTAGATGGTGATGCTAAAGGTGGTGCAGGTCCTGAACAATATACTGCTGAAGAAAAAGAAAAAATTAAGCAAGAGTTCCAAAATGCTGTAATGCAATCTGCCAAAGCCGCAGGTGCTGGTAACTTACCAGGTGGTGTTAAAAGATTACTAAATGATTTACTTAATCCACAATTAGACTGGCGTGAACTACTTGCTATGCAAGTACAATCAGTTATTAGAAGTGATTACACATACCAAACACCTTCTCGTAAGGGACAAGATGCAGGGTTTTATTTGCCAGGTATGGATAGAGAAACTACTATAGATATTGCAATGGCAATAGACACATCAGGCTCTATGAGTGACCCTATGTTAATTGATATCCTAAGTGAGACTAAAGGCGTTATGGATCAGTATACAGATTTTAAAATACATTTATTCTGTTTTGATACTGAGGTACATAATGCACAAGAGTTTACTACAAGTAATATGGATGAGTTTTTAGAGTATGAGCCTGCAGGTGGCGGCGGCACAGAGTTTGATTGTGTATTTGATTATATGAAAGAGCAAGGCATACAACCTAAGAAACTTGTTATGTTTACAGATGGTTACCCTTGGGGTAGTTGGGGCGACGAGTCCTACTGTGATACATTGTTTATTGTACATGGTGGCGGATATGGTGGTAAAACACCAGAAGCACCATTTGGCATAACTGTACCATATGAAAGAAATAATGATTAAGGAAACTAAATTGTTATCAGATCAAGACTGGACTAATTTGCATGGTAACGAGTTATATGTTTCTATGCTTAATAACAAAGTTAAGTTACATGATGATGCAAAAAAGGATGAGCCTTATACAGATGTAATAGATTACTTAGACTTTGGTACAGAAGGTCTCTGTTATTATAAGGCAGAGAATGTATATGGTACTGTAAAATACGAAATCTATTTTGAGAATGCAATAGACAAAGATAACTTTATTAGTTTTTATACTACTAGTAGAGGATTAGATTTAATTAAAAAATAACCATTTTTATACGGTATAAATTAAAACAGTTGTTAAATAATAACAAGTAAATATGTAAAGCAGTTAAACTAAGGAGATAAAATGACTGAAGCACAAAACGTAGAAGCGCCTGAAGTAGCAGACACACCAGAAGGTCAAGCAGTACCTGAAAGCATTGGTCTTCAAGACCTACAACTTTTAGCACAGATTGTAGACCTTGCAACTCAAAGAGGTGCCTTTAGAGGTAACGAATTGACTCAAGTAGGATCTGTTTTTGATAAACTAACATCCTTCTTAAATCATGTTGCGGCAGAGCAACAAGCGAAAGCAGAAGCAGAAGGCGAAGAAGCACCTGCAGAAGCAGAAGCACCAGCAGAAGCACCTGCTGAATAACAGGAGAAAATATGGCTAATATAATGAAACACGTTGGTACACATGGGCAAAAGCCTTGTGTGGTTGTGTTTAGAGAAGTGCCTAATGAACCCGATAATTGTTTAATAGTTGAAACTGGTACATTAGAAGATCAGAAGCATGATGACTTAATGAACGTTGTTCAAAGTTTAGAAGCTCAAGAGTCTAATAATATATCAGAAGTTTTATCTAGAAGAAACTTTACTGACGGTTCTAATATGCTAAATGACTTGCACTTTAGTAAAAAACTTATTAAAGTTAGTGCAAATGATGTAAGTCTTACACCAACACCTGCTGATAGTATATCTTTAGCAGAAGTAAATGCAGAAATTAATAAAATGGAAGCAGGATCTAATCCACCATTAAATACTGAAGTTGCTCCAGAAACATTGGAAAGACCAGCACCAGTAGATACAGGTGTAGAAGGAGAAGCAGAAGGGTTATTAATTCAAGCAGGTCTTTTAGAAGAAGATGCGAAAGCCTTAATGGCTGATGCTGAATCTAAAAGAGCTCAGGCATATTCCATGGACCCAAACCTTGCCCCTAAGAAGGGACCAGGTAGACCTAAAAAGACTTCATAAGTGTCTAACAAGGGCACCAAAATTGTCCTTTTAGGTAAACGTACAGAAGACGGGGAATCGTTAGAGATGATTCTCACGGAAGTTTTTCCGAATAGTATACCAAAAGATTTTGTTCATAACTTCTCTATTACAATAGATGATGGAGAAGTTATCGACATTCCTAATGAGATGTTACCTGATTATATTGAGGTACAACATCCTGTTGACATCCTCAAATCTATTAATATTAAAAATGCAAAAGTAGATGTAATAGAAGTTGTATTGGATTTAGAGTCTATAAAAACGTATGTTACTACAGAAGCAGATACAATTTTAAGTAATATTTTTCCAGATGAGACTTGACAAAGTCTCATAATTTGCTATAATATATGTATAGTTTTTTAAGGAGTAACGAATGTCATTAAATTTATTAGAAGTATTATCTGCAAGTTGTTCTGCATATAGTAAGAATAAAGGCTTTATAAAAAAAGATCAAGTTCGATTTGATAAAAAATATGAAGGTAAACTGTCTAATAGCGATTTACTGTATGCTCACTTTTACTCTTCTGATAAATTAGATATCACAGAAAAAGACACAGATCTTGCTGTAGAAATTATTGATTATTTAAAAGGCCTTAGTTTTAAAGCAATTGAAAGAGAACTTACTGATTTTGAAAGAAATGTTTTAAAACTTGTTACGTCACAAAATATACAGAAAGATCAAATAGGAATATCAGCAAGTCTACCCAAAGTGTATCTAAATAAGTTAGAGCAAGATCGTTGGACTGACAGGGAAAATATGCTATCTAGAACAAGTGAAAAGATTGGTACATTACATCAAAGAGAAACATTTGATGTTCTTGTAGAGTTTGTTAGGTTTATACCAAGGACTATGAGTTATATTGTTACTTGTAGTGTAGAGAATAAACATATTTTAAAGTTCTTTCATGATAAAAAACTTGATGTTGATACTATTGTTAATGTTACCGGTTTTGTAAAGTCACAAAATAAAGGAAAGTTTCATAACGGATTTGAAACTATTATCAATAGAATTAAAATTAATAATTAAATTTATTTTGCAAAAAAGAGTCAACGTTTGTATTAGTTGCCTTTGAATGATTTAGTATTTTAATAAAATCCTTTTTTTCCTTTTCTTGCCAGTCTATATCTCTTAGTAAAGAAAAATTATGTCGTATTATATCTTTCCTGCTTATTAAATATTTTCCATTCTTATGCCAGGCATTAAACCTTTCAAACATTTGCTCTGTTCCATATAATAAACTTTTATTTAAATCTTCATGTACCATTTCTCGTCTCAGTACCTCTTGATTAATTAAATCATCTTCAAAAATATTAAACCCTAAATATTTTAAAAATGTATAATTTTCTTTATGTCCTTGTACGCAAAAAGGCATATTATTTAAAATAGGCCATATTGTTTTTTCTGTTATAATAGATACAGAGAAATCCTGTTTATTCCATTCATGTGTTTCTGTAACCATTTCAAACCATGCTCTTCTTCTTGCTTCATTTAAGGCATAGTTGGCATTCATATGATCTTCCCTTTCACCTTCACGTTCTTGTAGTTCCATTGGTATCCGTCTCAATAAAGGTTCAATAGAACTATATAATTTTTGTGTGTATGGTGTGTTTGGTAAAAGGTCTAAAGCGGTTTTAAACTTTTCGTGTATCTCATCTTTAGGCATAGGAACATTTAAAGGTTCTTCTGCTAAAAATGTAAAAATAGAATCATCCATGTATTTTTCATTTGCTAATAGCAATAAGCATCTTAAATCTCTAGGCTGTCTATTTAAACATATAGCAAGTTTATCCTTTTTGTCAGTAGCATCTATATGATTATCAAAAGATAAAAATTTATATCTTTCCATCTTTTCATTACTTAAATCCTTATTTTTATAGGTTTTAATATATTCTCTACCTGAATTAAAATAATCATAACAGTATGCTTCATATACTTTTCTTTGTCCTACTTCTATAAATCCTTTTGCAGTATGAGTTGCGGCTATACCATGGATTATAATATCGTTTGTATGCAATCCTCTTTGATCTAATGCCTCACTGAATAATGACATTGTTTCTGAAGGGCGGTGAAATCCATATGAGTGTTGTTCTATATGACCTAAAAAATATTCATGAGGTTGACTTAACACGATTGGTATATTATGTTCTTTAAGAATCTTTTGTGTAGCATCAGGTAACCAACGTACCCAAGTGGTACTTAAATGATCTTTTATAAAAGGAATAGTTACAAGATAAATTGTAGGAGTATCGTCTGCTTTGTTGAATTCCTTTACAGGAACAAAATTAAACTGCTCTTTGTTTTTCTGCATTAGCCTCCAAACATGTAGATTGCCTTTTTGCCATACTATGTCTGGTTGTTTCTGCCAACCTCTTAACTTATCTATTATTTTAGTATTGATACATTTATAAGATGTGTCAGTTGCTTCTTCTACTAAAATATTAAGTTTTGTACCCATGTCTATATTTATTATAGTGTTTAAATAAGTTTATATCATACTGATAAATAGTAGTATAACAAATTAGGGAGTTATACAATGGCAGAAGACACAGATAAAAAAGAATTTCATCCTGCTGATACAAATGGAGACGGTAAAGTCTCTAAAGCAGAACATGACATGTATATGGAGTTTAAAAGAAAAGAACTTGAAGATGCAGACGCCATGCGTGATGCACAAAGAAAGATGACATGGTTTGCTTTAGGTGGATTATTGTTATATCCATTTGCAGTAGTATTAGCAGTATTGTTTGGATTAGAAAGTGCAAGTAAAATACTAGGCGATATGGCCGCTACATACTTTGTAGCAGTTGCTGGTATTGTTGCCGCATTCTTTGGTTCACAAGCATATAGTAAAGGTAAGTAAAAGTAATGTTTATTAAACACTTTGTAAGGATATTAGTAAGGGAAGAACTTCCTGATGAGGACGTTATCGTCTTCTTTGATATTGTACAAAGTGTTGTTCCAACAAAAGTACTAACAGCATACGACGAAGAAAAAGTCAGAGTAGGTGTAGAGGTTATGGCTTACACCAGCGAAGACAATGACGGCGAGATGTGGATATACGAAATCATACTTGAATCTCAAATTGATGAAGATGAGGGAGATGAAATATCAAAAGAGTTATACTTGGAATTTCCTGAAATAGACTTTACCTTTGAAGCAAGTTTAGAAGTTTAATGCTAGTAGAGGTTCATTTTACTGGCGACCAGTTCATAGCCTATGACGAATCAGGCAACCAAATAACCGATTCCAGAATATTAAATGAAGTATCTATGGAACAATTTATAGGCACTAAAGGTGTGTATGTTGTTGATGTAGATATACCTAATGGCTTTGTTCCTAAGCCACAATTAAATATAAAAGTAAATACATTCATAAAAGATTGACATAGCCTATATTTCTGTTATAATATGTTTTTCACTAATAAATACAGTTACAGACATATACAGGGTATAAAAATATGGCATTTAATAAAACATTCAACCAAGAAGAAATAGCAAGATTAAAAAAACTTATCAATGAAGGCGATCAAGTACTTCATGAAGTAGACGCTCTTAATACAGGATTAAGAGAAACAGTTAAAGCAATAGCAGAAGAAATGGATCTTAAACCAGCAGTTTTAATGAAAGCAGTTAAGGTTGCTCATAAGGCATCATTTACAGATGAGTACGACAAGTTTGACGAACTAGAAACAATTTTAGAGTCAGTCGGAAAAACACTTTAATACATTGACAAACTACAAATTATGCTGTATAATAGCATAATGAGGACAGTATATCTATGAGTTATGTAGACGCATTTTACGAGCAGGGCAAAGACATTGTCACAGTAGTAGAACGTGTGGATGGTCAACGTATAATTAAAGAACTAAAACCAGAGCATAACTTTTATTATGGTGATCCACAAGGTAAGCATAAAAGCATATTTGGACATCCAGTTACAGAAGTAAAATGCCAAAACATTAAAGACTTTAAAAAGAATGTAGGTATTAACAAGCATAATGGAATGTTTGAAAGTGACATTCGCCCTATCAACAAAACACTAGCACAGCATTATTTAAATGTTGATGCTCCTAAATTACAAACAGCATTTTTTGATATTGAGGTAGACTTCGATCCTGCAAGAGGGTTTAGTAGTCCAGATGATCCTTTCACGCCTATCACTGCTATAGGTGTTTACTTACAATGGATGGATGCTATGGTATGTTTAGCAGTTCCTCCTAAAACATTAACTTGGGAACAGGCGTTAGAAGTAGCAAAGCCATTACCTGAAGTAATGTTATTTAAAACTGAAAAAGAAATGCTTGATGCATTTTTAGATGTTATAGAAGATGCAGATGTATTAAGTGGTTGGAACTCAGAAGGGTATGATATTCCTTACACTATTAATAGGATTATTAAAACATTAGGTAAAGCAGAAACAAGACGTATGTGTTTGCTTAAAAAACTTCCTAAAGAACGACAGTATGAAAAGTTTGGTAAGATTACAAGCAGTTATGACTTAGTTGGGAGAATACATCTAGACTATTTAGAACTATACAGAAAATATAATTATGAGGAAAGGCATAGTTATAGATTAGACTATATTGGTGAGATGGAAGTAGGTGAGAAAAAAGTTGCCTATGAGGGAAGTTTAGATAGATTATACAATCATGACTTCCTAAAGTTTTTAGAATATAACATTCAGGATGTTATGTTGCTAGACAAAATGGACAAGAAGTTACAGTTTATTGACTTAGCAAATATTATTGCACACGAAAATACTGTATTAATTCCAACTACTATGGGTGCAGTAGCAACTACAGAGTCTGCTATTATTAATGAGGCACATAGACGTAATATGGTAGTGCCTGATAGAAACAAAGCGGCAGAAAAAGATACTGCGGCTGGTGCCTTTGTGGCAACTCCTAAGAAAGGCTTTCATGAATGGGTAGGTAGTATGGACTTAAACTCCCTATACCCTAGTGTTATCCGTGCTTTAAACATGGGAGGAGAAACTATTGTTGGGCAACTTAGAGATGATTATACAATAGAAGAAATTACAAATGCACAAAAACTAGAAAAGAAAAGTTTTGCAGATGCATGGCATGGTAAATTTGCTACTAATGAATTTGAGTTTGTTAAAAATAAAGATGTTGATCACAAGATGTTTTTGGATATGGAAGATGGTTCAACACATGAAGTCACGGGTGCAGATGTTTATAACTTAATTTTTAATAGTGGACAACCTTGGTGTATAAGTGCAAATGGTACTATTTTTAAAACAGACTTTCAAGGTATTGTTCCTGGTCTATTAGAACGTTGGTATAAAGAAAGACAAGAAATGCAGGCAAAGAAGAAAGCCGCAACCACTCCTGAAGAACAAGCATTTTGGGATAAGAGACAGTTGGTTAAAAAGATTCAGTTGAACAGTTTATATGGTGCTCTACTTAATCCTGGTTGTAGATTTTATGATAAACGTATAGGACAAAGTACAACATTAACTGGTAGAAGTATTACACAACATATGGCGGCGGAAACAAATCGTATGCTAACAGGCTTATATGATTATGAGGGCGATACTATTGTATATGGTGATACTGACTCTGTATACTTTACGGCCGTTCCTGCTCTTCCTGAAGGAGAAGTACTTAATATGGATAGTGCAATTAAATTGTATGATCATATATCTGATACTGTTAGTGATACTTTCCCTCAAATGTTAAAAGACACATTTAATATTCCTCTTGATAAAGGTGCTGTTATGGTTGCTGGTAGAGAGGTTGTAGGTAAAGCAGGACTCTTCCTCACTAAGAAAAGATATGCAATCTTATGTTTAGATATTGAAGGATATCAACCAGAAGGTGGCAAACTAAAAGCAATGGGTTTAGAAATTAAACGTTCTGACACACCTGAGTTTATACAGGACTTTTTAGAGGATGTTTTAGTTGATTGTTTAAATGGTGCAAGTGAAAGTGAAGTGTTAGATAAAATTATAGCATTTAAAGAATATTTTAAAAACTTGCCTGCTTGGGAAAAAGGAACACCCAAACGTGCCAACAACGTCACAATGTATACAAGTAAAATGGTACAACAATCTAGAGTATCTAGTAATATGAGATTACATAAACTTGATTTGCTAGAACAAGAAGGTAAAAGCACAATGATTCCTGGACATGTTAGAGCAAGTATTAATTGGAATACATTAAGAGAAGCCAATAGTGATGCATACAGTTTACCTATTACAGATGGTGCAAAAGTTATTGTATGTAAATTAAAAACAAATCCAATGGGATATACAAGTATTGCATATCCTACTGATGAACTTAATCTACCCCAGTGGTTTAAAGACTTGCCGTTTGATGATGACGCAATGGAACAAACAGTTGTAGATAAAAAAGTGAAGAACGTGTTGAATCCTATGGGATTTGACTTAGATAGGACCACACAAAGTAAAACATTATCAACATTTTTTGAATTTTGATCTTAAAAAAGTGGAAAAAAACAATTGACTTATCTAAATAATAATGTATAATGAATGTATTCGCGGAGATTAAAAAATGGCAATAAAAGATATATTAAAAGATGTTCTTAAACACACACATAGTTTAGGAATATTTGATTCAGTAAAACTTACAGGAAGTGTTGAGTCTACAGAAATAGAAACTGTTGATGCAGACAAGACTGTAATTTTAAAAGGTGAGACACATAGTCCTTATCCTGACTTTGTTGATTCAACAGTTGGTTTAAGTAGAATGTCTGTTTTACAAGGTAACTTACAATATCCTGGGTTTGATGATGACACAGGCTCTATTAAAGTTGTAACACAAGAACGCAACGGTGAAAATGTTCCAGTTGAAGTTGAGTTTGGTAGTTCTGATGGCACTACTGCAAACTACAGATTCATGTCAGCAGAAGTAATCAATCAACAACTTAAAGCAATTAAGTTTAAAGGTGCGGAGTTTGATGTTAATATTGTTCCTAGTGATAAAAACTTAAAGGATTTAAATTACTTTAATAGTGTATTAGGACAATTTGAAGCAAACTTTAGTCCTAAAACTAATGGTACTGATTTATGGTTCCATATTGGTGACGGTGTAAGTGATAGAACTAAAATTTTAATTAGTAATGAAATAGATGGTTCTCTTAAAGGTGACTGGAAGTGGCCACTAGACATTGTTTTAAGAATTATAAGATTAAGTGATACAGGTAAATGTGTATTAAGTATTAATGATGAAGGACTATTACAAATTATTGTAGATAGTGGAATGGCAAAATATACATACTTGTTGCCAGCAAAAAGTTAATGAAAATTGTAGCAAATATAATTACAAATTTATTTGAATTAGCAGGAATGCTTTTCCTACTAGCAGTAGTGACTGGAGTATTACTTAGTATTGATATAATGGGACCTTCATTAGAATGGATAAACAATAATGTAGGAACTGTGGCAGGTTTAGGATTTGTTTATCTCCTATATAAAAGTGAGAGTGATACATAATGGATTTTAATAAGAAAACAGAAGACTATGCATTATACTTACCGGCTATTAGTGCCTTTTATACTAGGCAATTAGCAAAATATGAAGATGAAGTAGACACTATGAGATGCCCTGAAGGCTTTGATAGAGGTCTACAGGGACTTAACTTTTTAGATGAAGAAGTTGGTTACTACTATTATCCATATGGTTTATATTCAGCCGGTCATGCCCAGTTAGACTTAGATAAAACTGATATACACGAACGTATGATACAAAAACGTGATAGAAGTAAAACAGTTATACTAGGTGATTCTGGTGGCTTCCAGGTTGCTAAGGGCGTTATTAAACTAGACTGGGAAGATGCAATTAAGCCTGATAGTAAGGCCAGAGAAGCCCTATGTGAGAAGATGTTGCGTTGGATGGAGTATACAGCAGACTGGAGTATGACATTAGACTTTCCAGCATTCGCGGCCATACCTCCTTATAATAAAAAGACAGGACTCACTGACGTTAAACAAACAATAGATATGAGTATGTATAACTTGGATTACTTTGTTAAAAATAGAGTGCCAGGTGCAACTAAGTTTTTAAATGTTCTTAGTGGGGCAGATGATGCCTCGGCACAAGAATGGTTTGATTTAGTTACTCCATTTAGTGACCCTGCATTTGTAAAAGAAAACTATGGTGATGAAGCAAGAACACTAGAAGGCTATGCAATGGCAGGTATTAACATTGGACAAATGGAGCAACTACTTAAAAGGTTACTTCAACTTAGAGAACGTGGCTTACTTAAAGATAAAGGTTGGATACATTGTTTAGGTACAGGTAAATTACATTGGGGTTGTTACCTAACAAGTATACAAAGACAGTTAAGAAAGCATGATAGTCCTAATATACAGATTAGTTATGATGCGGCCTCACCTTTTGTTAATACAGCATATGGCCAAACATACACTTACAACTTCTTTGATAAGAAACGTTTTGGTTACTTTATGGATAAGGCTATAGATAATAAAGATCTTAAAGGTTCAACTATGCCAATGCCTTTTAAAGGTCCTATTATGGATAGGCTTAAAGTAGGAGATATTTGTGTACAAGGACATGGAGATCTTAATAAAGCAGGTAAAGAATCAAGAACTAGTTGGGACACTTTAAGTTATAGTTTATATATGGGGCATAGTGTACATAATCACATAGAAGCCTTTATAGAAGCAAACAGACTTGCTGATGTTGAAAAACATAGAACTAAAATTAATTGGAAAGACTATAGAACTGGTGAAAAGAAAACTTCTAATATTAATGAAAGAAGTCCTCATGTACCAGGTATTATACTTATGTTTGATCAATTCGTTGAGGAATTATTAGACCCTGCAAATCCAAATCCTTATAAAATGTTAGAGGATAACAAACTGTTCCTAGATGAAATTACACAGAATGGTTGGGTTGCTGGTAAAAGTAATAACTTTGGTAGTTTCTTTGAACAAGAAGAATATATTGAGGGAGACAGGGACGAAGATATGACACACGAAATAATGACAGGAGAATTTGACGGTGAAGGATAAACCAAATTTTAATGATGTTAAATTTTTTGTAGGACAAGAAGTTGACAATACTGTTGCACAAGGTGAAGATACCTTGTTTGTAGCAGGGTACCAACCAGTCCAAGAGATTCTTAGTAGAGCATTAAATGAAAAATGTACACACATTCATATATGCTATTTTGATCCTGCAAGATTTGATCAATGGAAACTATGGGAAGAATTACTCTTGCATATTTGTGAAAACGGTGTTAAACTAACATTAGAGTTTGATGTTAAGTATGCAGAAGATATATTTAAGATGGGATTACATGATTTTAGCAATTTTATACCTGTTATTGTCAATATATTACCTAATTCGTCTAAATATAATTTCAATACAGCATTTAAAGTAAATGATAAAGGGTTTGATCAAACTAATGAAGGTACATGGTCAATGCATTTACATAACGTATTAGATCAAGAACATTTTATACCTTGGTCTAAATATACTGATGGAGGCGATAAGCCAGTAGAATGAGAATAGATATAACAGCGACAGACGATGATGGAATTAAAACATCTGCATCTTATGATGGAGACTTTCAATATGAGGAAGATATTCAGGAGTTAGTTGTGTTATTGTTTAAGTTTCTTGTAAAGAATGGTGCTGACATACCTGAGGAAATAATTACAGAGTTAGACAAATTTTAATGGATAATGATTGAGATATTAATATGGAGTTTAATTGTAATTACATGGGCGTCAGTAGGCTTACATGTAGTAAAAGAGTTTGTGAGAAATCACATAGAATAGGAGAATGAAATGATAGAACCAAGTATTAACAAACCTAGTTTATTTAGAAGAACTGTAATGGGACTTGTAAATGGCTGGAGACGTGTAATGGATGTGAGATTTAATCCATTAAGAGTAATTAAAGATCCAAGTTTACAGACATACTTTATGCTAGTACTGTTTACTATATGGAGTGTATTCTTTGGCTTCTTAGCCGCAAACTACTTAGGGTTTTTTAATTATAATACTGTTATTAGTATTGTAATACATATTTCTATTTTACTACCATTAGCATTTACTAATGCAATCTTTGTTGATGCAGAACGTGATGGACATAAATGGTTAAAAGAATGGAAAGAAGAACAAAATAGATATACTATTATAACAAACAGGCTTAAGAAGAAAAATTTAGTTATGTGGGACCCAAGCAAGGAGGCATAATGGCAATATCAGATGAAATGAGAGAACAACTTGAAATGGTTATCCAATACGGTGACCAAGTCAAGGCAATGTTTAAAGAACAAGATGACGTCGACTATGAGATAGGCGACTATGATGAACCTATCACACAACTGTTAGGTCATATGAATGAAGTGATGGAAACAATTGACGGAGGTTGGTAGTGAGAAGTATATGGGTAACATTTAGTAAAGAGGGTATACATTACTACCCTGGTGCAGACACAAACCCTGCAACCGCCACAGGCGACGAGTATGATGTATCCTTTTTAGGATATAAACACAGACACATATTTCACTTTAAAGTATGGATTGAGGTATTTCATGATGATAGAGATATAGAATTTATACAGTTTAAAAGATGGCTTGAAAGTTTGTATAACGAAGAAGTTGTACAACTTAATAATAAGTCATGCGAAATGATAGCAGACAATTTAGCGGCTGAGATACAATCAAGATATCCAGGTCGTTACATAAAGATTTCAGTAGCCGAGGATAATGAAAACGGTTGTGAAATGGAATATCCTACATTTAATGGGGATGGACCAAACTTTGATGTTCCAAGTGAGGAACTAGAAGATGTTTTTAATAGTTTACAATAAAGGAGAAAAGCAATGGAAACACATTTAAAACTAAAAGCTCTAATGGAAGAGTATCAAGCAGAACAAGATAACTTTGAAATCAAAGGTGTTAAGGCTTCTGCCGCTAGAGCAAGAAAGGCTCTAATGGAAATTTCAAAACTTTGTAAAGCAAGAAGAGTTGAAATCCAAGACAAAAAGAACTCAATGTAATTATGTCTAAAAAAGAACCTAAAAAGATTACTCCAGAAGAAGCAAATAAGTTAGAGGATTATGCTCAGTCTTTAGAAGATGAGGTAACTCATACTGTTGATTATGGTAGTCTTGAAGAAGTAAACAAAAAGAAAAGGAAAAAAGATGCGTAAATTATTTTATATGGGACTTGAGTCTTATGAAGCCAGATATACATTACAGTTACAAGACTGGAACGAAAGAGTATTTGGTAAACGTGGTATTGACTACGAAATAATCACTGGCCAAGAGTTAGATAACTCCAAGGCTATTGTTACTGGTAGTGTATTAGATGCACATGGTAGAACGTATTATAGTTTATCACAAACTATGACTTTAATTCAGATGATGAAAAATGGCGAAATCACTAGTGATGATGTTATTTTTTATGAGGATATGTTTACTCCTGGTTTAGAATGTTTACCCTACATCATGGATCAGTCTCCAAAAGAGTTTAGGCCTAAAGTCTATTTAAGATTTTTAGCACAAACAACTGATCCAGATGACTTCCTTATTAGAGAAGGCATGTTTAATTGGATGCGTAAGTATGAGGAAATGGTAGACGAATTTGTTGATGGAATAATGGTTGCTAGTGAGGAGTTTGTTGCTCATTTGAGAACAGCAGGACTTAAATCCCCAATCTATGTAACTGGATTACCATATGGTAAAGAAGAAGTTAGAGGTCGTATAGACTCTAATATTCCATTACACCAAAGAGCAAATCGTGTTGGCTTTGCGGCACGTTGGGACGATGAAAAACAACCACACTTTTATATGGACTTAGCAGAAGCCTATTACAAAATAGATCCTACTGTAGAGTTTGCTATATTTTGTGGACACCCAGAACTTAAAAGTAATGACCCAGAGTATGTAGAACGTGCTATGGCATTACAAAACGGTGATTATGCTAACTTTAAAGTTTATACAGGTTTAAAGAAAGATGATTACTATAACTTACTTGCTGACAGCAAAGTACTATTTAATTGTGCCTTGCAAGATTGGGTAAGCAATACTGTTAGTGAAGCAGACACATTTGGAACACTTACACTATATCCAGCATATAGAAGTTTTCCAGAAGTATTTGCAAACAACGGCAAACACCTGTATGTACCGTGGAGTTTAGATGATGCAATAGGCAAACTTACAGACATGTTTGAGGCTATTGACACAGACGACGTTTCGCAGTATAATATAGGTAAGATATCAGACTACCAGGATGGCACTATTGATAGAACTTTAGATGCAATGCTTGGTACTGGTGAACAATTATCTCGTAATGATAATTTATATAGAAGGCATGTAGCCAGAGCAAAATATGAGTAAAGAAGCACAAAAAACAATACTAGTTACAGGCGGTAGCGGATTTATAGGATCTGTTACTTGCTCTTTATTAGTTCAAGCAGGGCATAACGTTATTAATATTGATAGAGTAAAAAGAGAGTTACCAGGTGTAACTCAATACCCTTTTGATATTGATAATCATCAACTAAAAGGAATAATGGAACTAACAAAACCAGATGCGATTATACATTTGGCGGCGAACCATAGTGTTCCTAAAAGTGTTAATAATCCAGCAGAAACATATTATAATAATGTTTCAAACTCTATATCATTATTAAAAAATGCTGTAGAATGTGGAGTTAAACATTTTGTATTTAGTAGTTCAAGTTCTGTTTATGGTGATTCGGATATGTTACTTAATTCAGAAATAGACCCAACTAATCCTTTAACACCTTATGGTAAAAGTAAGTTAATGGTAGAACAAGTTTTAGAAGATTATGCAAAAGCATATGACTTTAACTTTACAGCATTAAGGTATTTTAATGCCGCAGGTAGTTTTGAAGGACTTGGTTATCAACTAAATCCTAAAGAACATATTATTCCTATTATAATAGAAAAAGCACTTACAAATGAAAAACTTACTATTAATGGTAATGATTATGAAACAGCAGATGGAACTTGTGAAAGAGATTATACACATGTAGTTGATATTGCGTCTGCACATATGGCCGCACTAAACTATCTTTTTGATGGTGGCTTAGGTGGTTCATTTAATATTGGTGGAGGTTCTTCCAGCAGTATAGACACAGTTGTAGCAGAAGTCGAGAAACAACTTGGGATTGAACTTAACAAAGAGTATGGCCCAAGACGTGAAGGTGACCCTGCAAAGACCTCGGCAAATATTGCCAAGGCATTTGAAGAAATGGGTTGGGAATCTTCTTTTAATATAGAAGATATAGTTAGAGATGAAATAAGTTATCAGAAATCACTATTGAAGAAGTAACTATGACAATAGAAAAAGAGTACCAAAGTTGGGATACATTACAGTCTCATCTATCTAGTATCACACAACAAATAGCATTAGACAAATTTAAGCCAGATGTTATATTAGGACCTGGTAGAGGAGGATATCCTGTTGGTGTAATGCTTAGTCATTACTATAATGTTCCTTTTCATGGATTTGAATGGACTACTAGAGACCATGGTATGATCAAAGAATCTACAAGGTTAGAAACTATTTTGTCTAAATATAGTAGTGATGATATTTTAATTGTAGACGATATTAACGATTCAGGTGAAACACTTACAGCAATTGACGAGGTAGTCAATACCTTTGATCAAGAAGAAAATAACCACATATTTCACTTGCATGAAGGTATAAAGTATGCTACACTATATGATAAAGAGAGTAGTAAATTTAGTAAAGTTAGTTATGCAGGAAAAATTGTTACTCCAGAAGAAGAAAGATGGATTGTATTTCCTTATGAGGAGTGGTGGAAATGAATAAAGTACATAAAAAAGCAGAAGTAGTAGAGGACAACGGTTTTGTTGTTCATTTGTTTAAAAACTATGAACCTTTTGGTACAGTTGATGTTAGAGATAAAAGTATACATTACGCAAATGATGTTTGTGAAAATTGGGAAACAGGAATATTAAAGGAAAACAATGAGTACATTACAAAGTCTTAGTAACCATCTTAAACATCTTGAAGAGATTCACAGAGAGTTAGATAAAAAAATTACTAGACATTGGGAACATCATGATAGTGATGATAAAGTTAAGCAAGAGAAGTTAGAAAAACTATCTCTTAAAAGGGAAATAGAACAGTTAAGATGCAAGATAGAGGAGATGCAAAATGAAGACTAGTGATAAAATAACAAAAAGAATTAAGGCCGCAGATGCTAAGTATTGGGCAAGTGATAATGTTGCTCAGTATATGGATGAAGGTGATGATCAAGCACTTATAGAAGAACTTATTCCTCATTTTGAAGGTATTTTAGACACACTAATTATTGATAGATTCAATGATCCTAACAGTCAAGGTACTGCTAGACGTCTTTCTAAAATGTATGTAAATGAACTTATGTGGGGCAGATATAATGATATGCCTAATGCTACAGCATTTCCTAACGATATAGAAGAAGGATATAAGGGCATGTTGGTGGTTAGAAGTGAACTTATTAGTATGTGTTCTCATCATCATCAGCCAGTTAAAGGTATTGCATACATAGGTATTATTGCAGGAGAGACCCTTATAGGTCTTTCTAAGTACACTAGAATAGCACAATGGTGTGCAAGACGTGGTACGTTACAAGAAGAACTTGCTAACGATATTTCCAGAGAAATTATGAAAGCAACAGGTAGTAAAAACTTAGGTGTTTACATACAAGCAACACATGGTTGCGTAGAACATAGAGGTGTAATGGCACATAGCAGTCTTACACAAACAACTGTATTAGAAGGTTCGTTCTTTGATGACCCTGGTACTAAAAAAGAGTTTTTTGATAATATAAAATTACAACAAGAATACGCAAGTAAATAATGATTGAGACTAGAAACAATACTTTAGTAATAGGTAAATTAGCAGTTCCAGTTAGAAACATAACTGATAGTATTATTGATAGAAAGTCTATCAATTACATTACTAAAAGGTTTCCAGTTTCAGTAGATGAAGTATTTGAATGTGTTGATGCAGTTGCTGATATAGAAACTTTAAACGGTACTGGACATCTTTCTGTTAGAAATACAGGTACAGGACAAAATATAGTATTAGAATGTACATCTATTTCTGATGTACTATGGTTAAAACTTATACAATATGGGAGAGTATTTTCTCCTAATGAAGAAAAGTTTTCTTTGATATTCGATAAAGGGTTTAGAATTTGTGCAATAGAATGTTTAGATGATATAGTACATAATAGAACAGATTTTGAAGGCAGTGAATTACATAGTATTGTATTTGAAGCCATTGCCTCAGTAGTTAATAATGGTGTAAATTACCAAACTATGTTAGATTTATTGAAGGGACAAGATGAAGAATCCGTCTAGTTTAAAATATAGCGAAACATTTTATTCAGCACAAGGTGAAGGACAATATGTGGGTATACCTAGTCTATGGATGAGATTTTTCTTATGTAATTTACAATGTAATGGCTTTGGACAAAAAGAACCAACTAATCCTGACACATACGAATTACCATATGAAACAATAGACATTTCAGATATAACAAATGTATTTGATTTACCCGTCTTTGAAAAAGGTTGTGATAGCAGTTATACTTGGAGTAAAAAGTATAAGCACTTAATAACAGATAAGACGGTGGAAGAGGCCGTAGACGAACTTACATCTCTTCTGCCGCACTCCCAATTTGTACATCCTGTAACAGGACAGTCTGCTCATATGGTATTTACAGGTGGCGAGCCAATGCTTAAGAACACACAACCTGGCATGATGAACATTATAGAAGAGTTCAAACGCAGAAAGAATCAGCCTATGAATGTTACTGTGGAAACAAATGGTACAAAGCCTATCTCAGATGAGTTTGCTGAATGGGTACAACGTGAATATTCTAATTGGGCAGATGGTAGAGAATGGTATTGGAGTTTAAGTCCTAAACTGTGGAGTACTGCTGGTGAGAAGAATAAGAAGGCAATTAAGCCAGAAGTAATTGGTAGGTATGCAGAAGTAAGTCCTCATGGACAACTAAAGTTTGTTGTAAATGGTACTGATGCAAGTTGGCGTGAAGTAGAAGAACACACAAAATTATTTAGAGATGCCGGCTGTAACTTCCCTGTATGGATTATGGGAGTTGGCGGCACCTTTGAAGGCTTAGTACAAACTGAAGCCAGTATTGCCGATGAGGCTATACAACGTGGATATAACTATACAAGCAGAGTCCATGTACACATTTATGGAAATGCAATAGGAAAATAATATGATAACTATATACGAAATATATATAAAAGGTTGGGGAGAATATGAAGATGCATGGTATCCTCATAATCATGGCCCAGATATATCAGCATTAAAAGAAGTTATATTTAGAGATTGGGATATGGAGGCTGAATATTATATTACTGATAAACAGACAGGTAAGGTAATAGAAGAAGGCACTATAAACGAAGGAGTTTACTAATGAATAAACATGATTGGAATTTTATAAAAAATATGAGCCCATTACTCATTACAGCATTCGTAATGTTCTTAATGATGGTAGCATACGAAACAAGAGCAGATGAAGATAAAGTTATGGGATATACTGAACATGGTATTCCTGTTACACAAAAAGAATTAGATGTTAATACATTTAATTTTGAAAGAGTTAGAAGTTGGGATTGGAACAATGAAACAAACACATTAAGACTAACATTTAGCAAAAATAAAAAAATAGATGTAACATTTTTTAATAGATGTTGGGATATGGAGTATGCAACGGCCTTACAATTTAACTCTTGGGCAGGAACAAGACATATTGGTAAAGGAGACGGTATTGTACCAATTAGTTGGATGTATAAAAGAGCATTATATCCTTGCAGAATAAAAACAATGACGGCAGTATTACCGGAGGAAAAAGATGGCGAAAAAAACTAAATTACCATTTAGTATGATGCCTGCTAGTTGGGGTCTTAAAGGTAAGACTCGTGCAATAGCAGAAGCAGAATATTATTATGAAGGTGAAGAACTAGAAGAAGTATTAGCAGAACTTGGTGCTGATAGTGATGAAGATAAAGAAGTTGCTAAACTTGATGTTAAACTTAAAAACGGAAAGATTGGGCAGGCTGAGTATGACAAAGCAGTAGCAGAAATTAAGAACGAACCTTGGGTAAACGTATTAAAGTTAGATGTTAATCCAGAAAATGCAAAAGCAGGTTATATGGAACTTGATTGGAATGATAACTTTGTTAAATTCTTACATGACAATGGTTACGAAGGAAAAGACGACGAAGCAATAGTAAATAAATGGTTTAATGACGTATGTAGGACAGTATTAGTACAAGAGATGGCTGATCAAGATTACGGATTACAACAAGACGGAGAAGTAGATGTCATCGCAACAAACGTTGGATCAGAAGAGCAAGACTAAATTAGCATTACTAGTTAAACAAATTGACATTGTAGTTGATAACTCTATAGAAGATATGGAACCTAGAGAAATAGATTTCATTATAACCAACTTTGCCAAATACCTTAATTACGATTTAAAACGTAACTTTGAAACTGCAAGGGAGAAAAACTTAAAAGAGTCTCCGTTTGATGCAATAATTAATGACGATTTAAATCTTGACAATAACTCATAAATTTGTTATAATAACTTATGGCTAAAACATATATACTAGTAGATTCACTTAACATGTTCTTTAGAGCAAAACATGTTGGTGGTGGTAAAGATATTGACATGAGAGTTGGTATGGCAATGCACATCATGTTTAACAGTATTAAAAAAGTATGGCGTGACTTTGATGGTGATCATGTTGTTATGTGTTTAGAAGGCCGTTCATGGCGTAAAGATTTTTACCCTCCTTACAAAGCAAATAGAAAAGTTTTAATGGATAAAAGATCTGTTAGAGAACAAGAAGATGATGAATTGTTTTTTGAATCTTATAATGATCTTACAAAGTTTTTAGATGAAAGAACAAACTGTAGTGTTATACAACAACCAAATGCAGAAGCAGATGATTTAATTGCTACTTGGATACAACAACATCCAGATGATAATCATGTTATTGTTAGTACAGACAGTGACTTTTATCAATTACTAGCAGAAAATGTAACACAATACAACGGAACAACAGACCAGATAGTTACTTTAGAAGGCTTTAAAAATGCTAAAACAGGCGAATGGGTAATAGATAAAAAGACCGGTGAAAAGAAAACACCAGTAGTTCCTGAATGGGTATTGTTTGAGAAGTGTGTGAGAGGAGATAGTGCTGATAATGTGTTCAGTGCCTATCCTGGTGCAAGACTAAAAGGCACTAAAAACAAGACAGGTATCACTGAAGCATATGATGATAGACATACTGGAGGTTATAATTTTAATAACTTTATGTTACAACGTTGGGTTGATCATGAAGAACAAGAACATAGAGTTAGAGACGACTTTGAACGTAACAAGATTCTTATAGACCTTACAATGCAACCTGATGAAGTAAAAGCAGAAAGTAATCAGATTATTGAAAGTGCAAAACTACAAGAGCCTAAACAACAAGTAGGTGTGTATTTTATGAAGTTTTGTGCTAAATGGAATTTAGAAAGAATGTCTCAAAATCCAGGTGATTATGCAGAGTTTTTGAATGGACAAGTTGGATAAGGCGATACGAAGAATTACTGACGATTGGCCAGCAGAGCCTTATTGGATATTTACTAGTCCAGATGGCAACAAAGTATACAGGCAGATGAGACAGGATGTTTGTCCTGAAGTATTTAAAAATGCAAAAGGTACACCCAACAAGCAACTATATTCAATAGACGGTGTTGTAGTAGGTAAGGATGAGGATTATGGAGATAAGGAGAATAAAGCATGGTAAAGACTAAAAAGAAAAATAAAACACAGTTACAACAAATAAGTGATGTGGCTTGGCTAGTAAGGCAAGGTAAAAATAAATTGGGCATTTTAAATAAAGATGTACAAGAACATTATTTTTATATTACTGGAAAAGAGTTTTTAGGATTTGATGATGAAACAGATGTTGTTGAGCACTTTGGTAATGTAAATTTGTTTAAAGATCAAATTACTGATAATGCAACTATTAGTGATTCTTTTTATATTAAAGGTCATTTGATAGATTACGAAACACCATATCCATTAGACCCTACTCATAAGGATTACAATAGCGATATTCCCCTTTACACTAAAACACCTGAAAGTGATGTTTACTATGCCGCAGGATGGTACTGTATCAACTTTGAAAAAGGTTGGAAAAGAAGTCACGGACCTAAATATTCTACACTTACAAATTATGGTTATTCAGGACCATTTAAAACAGAAGTAGAATGTAGGCAGGAGTTAAAAAGACTGAATAAACAAAGACGTCTTGAGAATGGATGATTTAGATACTTTTTTGCCTGACAATTGTGGGTATAATAAAATCTTTAAACATCAGTGGAAAACAAACACAAATGCTATCCCTTTAAGTTCCGTAAATCATATCAGGGATTTAATTAAAGGTAAGTTTGGTTGGCATTTTATACCACATAAAAATATGGATTACAGTAGAGAAGATTGGTACAAAGATCAAACATTAGTAATAACATTTGAAAATAAACTGGACTTAATTTTGTCCAAGTTAACGACAACATTATAGAAATAATAATAAATAAAAGCATGAAAACAGGTACAATTAATTTTTGGAACAGCAGAAAAAACTACGGTGTAGTAAGTGCTGGTAAATCAAACGTCTATTTAAAAAGACACCATGTTACAAATCCAACTCCTCCTGCAGAACTAAGTGCAGGAATGGAAGTAGAGTTTGATACAGAAGTTAATGGTATGGAGACACAATCAACATGTGATTTAACACCTAGGGTCAAAGCAGAATAATGAAAGTAGAAATTTATAGTAAACCAAATTGTCCTTTTTGTGTACAAGCAAAAGGATTAGCAGAAAGAGAAGGACATGAACTAACATATAAAATGTTAGACGAAGACTTCGACAGAGAAACACTAATGGAAACATTTCCAGGTGCTAGAACTTTCCCACAAATCATTGTAGATGGTGATAAAATTGGTGGGTATACTGACTACGCACAACTGGTTTCTGAAAGTAAAAAGTAATATTAAGTGCTGTTTTAATTGCTATTTTAGATAAATATATGTATATTAGGAGATACATATATGAGCAGGCCAAAGCCAACAATATTATTAGAATCTGTAAACAAGCAAACATATAAAGCAGAACAAGTATTATCTGCTAATGCAATTTACTCTGTATTCTATCAGGATTCACCTATAAACTTAAGAACACTTCATACATTACTAAGTTATCCAGGGCCTAAATATAAAAAGGTTTCATTCAGTAATTCTGGACATGCTTTTAACCTTGCAGAAAGATTAAACAAAATATTTTCCACAGACGAGTTTAAAGTAGTTAAACTTACTCAAGGTGAAGTGGTAACAGAAGATGACATCAAGGACTAATCAGTTACAAAACAAAATAATTAAAGATATTCTCAATACAATTAAAGACGGACTTTTACCCCACAATTCTAGACGTCCAGGGTTTCAAAAATATTCAAAGTTTTACATTAAATTTATTAAATTTGATAAAGATCAATTAGGATATAAAATTTTTAGTAACTATAGGGTATCTAAAAATGACACCAAAGGACTCAAATTAACCTATCTAGGCAATGAGTTATTAAAAAGACATTACGATTGTTATGAGTTTAAGCATGATATTGTACCTACTCCTAAAATGTATCTCGCATTAGATACTCATATGCAATGGCCTTATTATTTTACTAAAAAGAAAATGGTTATGTATAGTCAAGAAGATGCCGCCTGGTATCGCATGAACGGTAATAATATAGAAGACTTCACAGATTTTATTTGACAAATACTTAATTTCTGCTATAATAGTTATATAAATTAGGAGAGTTTATATGATTATAGTTCAATCACAATTCAATTTTAACTACGAAGATTCGCAATCTTTTGAGCAAAATTTTACAAATTGGTATTTACTTAATTGCCAAGAAAGAACACAATGGGGAGAAAAACCTTATTCAAGAGAAGAAGGATTTAAAGTTTTCTCAAATTTATTTGAAAAAAAGGTTGACAAAGTATAATTTTTTGTTATACTATATGTATAGGTTAAATTAAGGAGTAACTAATATGGAAACATTAAAAGTAAGAGCAAGTTCAGTAAAGCCAATTTTACTAAGAGCTATGCAAGTAAACAGACCAATTTTTATCTGGGGAGCACCAGGTATTGGTAAATCAGAACTAGTTGACGGTATTGTGCAAGGTGGCGATTTAGGTAATGCTACTACAATAGATTTAAGACTAGCATTATTGGAGCCCACTGATCTTAGAGGGTATCCTTTTAGAAATCCAGAAACTAATACAATGGAATGGTCACCACCTAGTGACTTGCCTAGTGAAGAATTTGCTTCACAGTTTGATACTGTTGTATTGTTTTTAGATGAATTAAATTCAGCACCCCCAAGTGTACAAGCGGCGGCTTATCAGTTAGTATTGAACAGACGTATAGGTCAGTATATACTTCCTGACAATGTAAGAATTGTTGCGGCAGGTAACAGAGAGACTGATAGAGGTGTTACATATAGAATGCCAGCACCGTTGGCTAACAGATTTAGACACATTAACATGGATATTAACTTTGACGATTGGCAACAATGGGCAGTTAATAACAATGTACATCCTGATGTTGTAGGTTACTTAACTTACAGTAAAGGAGATTTATTTGACTTTGATGCAAAAAGTAGTTCACAATCTTTTGCTACTCCTAGGAGTTGGACATTTGTAAGTGAAATGCTTGATGCAGAAGGTTTTGAAACTGCTGATAACTTTGAACAAAAGGCTGAGATTGCCGGCGCAATAGGAGAGGGAATGGCAATCAAGTTTGTTGAGCATAGAAAAGTTGCTAAACATCTTCCCAATCCAGAACAAGTTATTAGTGGTAGTGCTAAGAAACTAGACAACAAAGTTGCTTCAGAACTAAGTGCAAAATATAGTTTAGTTGTAGGTCTTGCTTACGAACTAAATGAAATGTATACTGAAACAGGTATTGATAAGACTTTTAGGGAAGGACTTAACAATACTATTAGGTTTAGTTTTGATAACTTTGAACCTGAAATGGTTGTGTTTTTATTTAGAACTGTAATGAAAGATTACAATATTAAGTTCAATGTTAGAACTGATCTAGATAAAGAACTTAGAGATACATTTAGTAAGAGGTATATTAAATATATTGTATAATTAAAAAATCCTTGTGCGCCTACCTATGTTACTCCCTACCTAAAGAACGCACTAAGGTGATGCCCAGTTTAACTGGGCATTTTTTTGAACCGTGTAGTAGAGTGCCTGAAAACAGTAGGGCCAGATGTTACTACAATATGGCGAAAGCCTAGTTGAACGACCCGTTAGTATAGTATGTCCTAGAAAGCGGGTTTTCTTTTTATATCCTCCCAGTGGCTTAACTGGATAAAGCAACGGCCTTCTAAGCCGTAGATTGCAGGTTCGAATCCTGCCTGGGAGGCCAAATTATTTATATCCTATTTGCATAAATCTAGTATAACTTGGTGTCTTTAACTGACCAGAATACATTGATTTTCTTAGTGGATAGACTGTTTGCATTTCTTTTAAACTTGCTACAGGGTTTATGTGACCCTCGAAATCCGGGCTATTATTAGTTTGCATAACAATTAACTGATCGCTACCTGCAGATTCAAACCATTCAGTTCCCATATGTTCACAACTTGTATTAATTATACATTCAGGTGACACTTTAATAAGTTCTCCACCTGTTTCAAACTCCATATGATTACAGTCTAATATACTTGCATCAGCAACTACGCCTTTAAACTTCCAACTGTTTGCTACATGTTTTTGATTAAACTTTTCTGCAAGTTCTATACTTTGTGCATCTATATCTAATCCATATATACGTTCAATAGGCATTGTTGATATTAGTAAAGGTTCTACAATAGCACCTATCCAACATCCTAATATAGCAATAGTCATATCTTGAGGTAAGTCTTTTACGTTACTTAACTCTTGTAGTAACCAACTTTTACTTGCTAATTGGCCTTTGCTAAAAGCATCACGTGGATAACGTCTATCCATAACTGCTCTTTCAAAGTAACTGGGAGGAATGTATAGATAACTATTATCTATATACTCTTCTACATCGTTCCAACTATTTAGATCTATTATATTGTTCATTCAACCAACCGTAATCGTTTATTTTATTTAACTCTTTCAAGTTATCTTTATTTGCTTTTGCAAATTCATTACCCTCAACGGAACCCTTTACTGCTTCATCAGTAAAGGGCTCGTCCCCCTGGGTTTGCAACCAAGTATCTAATCTTTCTTTACTTTCTGCATCGTCATTTAACGTAAGTTTAACACATTCTCTAAATGCACTTCTCCATGCACTAAAGCCATCCGTATTAAATTTAGTTATGCAACTTACTTGTGGCATAGATTTAAATCTGTTACTTAGTCCTGTTGTAAAATCTAATCCCCAACTTGTAGCATTTCTAACCATCTCAGTTGGGAATAATTTTACTCCTCCATATCCATATTCTAATCCATTTATTGGGTTTTTACTAGCCCAAACATGTACAACTTCTTCGTCGTATACGTCTGGAACATAATCAAATTTAAAGTCTTTATCTATAATTGCGTCTGCATCTACTACCCAAAACATTTTACTATCTACTCTAGTAGATGCTATTTTGTGTGCTTCAAATATTCCTTTTATATCTCTTATCCATATTAAATTTAAGTTTGGTTTTAAATGTCTAATATGGTCTTGTAATTTATTAAACCCGGCATCTGCAAAAGGTTCTTTATAACTTAAATAAATTATATCAAAAGGCGTTGTGGAACTACCGGGTTCTTTAACATATTGTAATCCTTTTATTCTGTTTAATTTTAAATCGTCTGATTTTAGATTTGAATAGTCTATTGATGTGGGCCAAAGTCTTAGTCCACCATATGCATGTACTTTACCTGTTCTGCCATTAAGTTTTTGCCATGCGTGAACCTTATGCATATCAGTTACAACGGGCATAAAACCACGGTCAAGTAACCCTTGATCCACTTTCACATCTGGGTCTATAGTCCAAACAAAGGGTTCCTTTATGTCCTTTATCGCGTTTATAAACTCGTTCTTTTCTAAACTTTGCAAGTGGATTGCTGGCCACTTAGGGCGTAAACTCGCAATAGTATTTATTTCTTTTAAGTCATTAAAGGTGTTATTAGTTACTTCTTTGTCAGTATATTCTTTATTTAAAAATGTTTGTTTAGGTATTAATCTTACATTTGTAAATTCATTATCCTCATTTAAAAACACATGAACATTGTTTTGATCCCATTGTGTAGGGTAATAATCAAACTTAAAATCCTCATTTAGAACTGTAAAAGCATCTATTACCCAGTACATATTTGCATTAGATTGCCCTGCTAGACGCTCATAGATGCTCTGTAAGCCGTCTTTGTAGTCACTAGGCTGTAACTTATACACTGGATATTCCTGTTGTACGCAAGAAGGATCTCTAATATATTTAGGCCTTCCTTTAGTTTGTTTTACTTTAGGATATAATGTAACACCGCCGTAATCGTACTGTCTTTTTGTTACTGGATTAAGTTTTTGCCATACATGTGTCTTTCCTTCGTCCCATGTATCTGGTATAAAGTCAAAATCAAAGTCTTCTAAAACATCTACATCTTGATCTACTACCCAGAACCAATCATGTTTCGTATTCTCTCTACCCTCTTCTTCTGATGTAAATATTTCGAACTCTACTATTTCCACATCTGTTAAGAATCCTTGATATTTAATATCGTCTTTATTAAACTCTTTAGGAACTAACTTAATACCACCACATCTATTATCACTAACATTTGTAATACTTAGTGGATATTTGTGTTCTAATTGCTTAGGTAACTTAAAAATATTAATATATTTTTGATCGCTATATTCAGGTACCCATTTTATAACTTCGGATAATGTATGTTCGTAATCCACTAACCAAAAAGCATCTGTTCTGCTTTTTCTACTGTAAGTGTGATAGTCATTTAAATCATCTGTAAAGAAAATATCATATCTTACAGGAACAATGTCGGTGTGTAATTTTTGTTTTGTAACATCAAAGTCTTTATTTACAAGATATATACCAGCAACTCTTTCGTCCCATAGTTCTGTAACTTCTTTATCATATCTATGTTCTAGACCCCATTTAAAAACTTGTATGTAGTCACGTTCATGTTTAGCAGGCACATACAATAGTTTACCATTGAAATCGTAATCTCTATCTATTACCCAAAACCAATCTGTTTCAGAACGTTTAGCATAAAATTCAAATGTATCGGCATCGAATTTTTTATTTGTATAAAAAACATCATAATTTTCATCTTCTATAGGACAGTCTTTATGTATTTTTAAATCCGCATTTTTCCATTTTTTAGGCACAAGTCGTATGCCACCTATTTCTTGTGGATATTTTTCTGTTAATTGGTAAGGCATTCTAAACGAATGTATCATGTCTTGTTCAAAAGGATTAGGCACCCAATCAAAAGTTTTAAAATTTACTTTATGTTCCCAATCTACTAGCCATACATATTCATGATCATATGTATTTCTCAGAGTATAATCTTCTACATCCTTAACGTACATTACTGGGTAGTCCAATTTGATATCTAAATAGTTATGAAACTTTGTATCACATGATTTCCAATTTCTTGGATAAAGTTTAATACCACCTTCTTCTGCTGGGTATTTGTGTTCTAATTGACCTCGTAAATGAAAACTATGTATAAAGTCTGGTTCAAAATTACTTGGAGCCCAGTTTATATCTTCCGGTAATATGTATTCTTTATCTATACACCATACATGACTAGCATATGGATTTGTATCAAAATATTTTGCTGGAGTTTTTGTATTAAGTTTTTCAAATGTTTTCTTACAAACAACTTTGTTTATTTCTTTTGTGCCTTCTGACTTTTGTTTTGGAAGTAATGTAACACCTCCGTAGTTTCTAGTATCCCACTTCCAAACATGTTCATATGACATGTCGTAACTCTCAGGTCTAAAATTAAATATATCTGAATCTGTTATTTCAATATTTGGTTCTATTACCCAATACATCTTAGTATTAGATTTAATTTCTCCTATATCAGATATATTTTTGGCAAAAGGATATGATTCCTTTAAAGAAGGATTGTTGCCTATGTAAAATATATCAAACATGTTTGTTCTTTTCCAATATATAATTTACTGCATCTTCAATTTCATCTATGCCTTTATTAATGCCGTCCCATTTTTTATGTAGTTCCTCTCCATAGACAGGACATACTCCTCTATGATCAGGTAAGTCGCCACCACAAAAGTGACATCTGCCTTCTAATTTGCGTTGTATTTTATGCCAATCAATCTCGGACATGTACCTTTACTCCGTAATGATCGGCAAAGGCTTTGGCGTCTTCTTCGTCGTTTACAATAGGTTGTCCTTTTATGTTTAAACTTGTATTAAGTAACATTGGACATCCTGTATCCTTGTAAAACTTTGTAAGAAGCTCATGTAAGTCAGGGTGTTCTTCCTTTCTAACTGTTTGAACACGACTAGTGCCGTCTTCATGTATAATTGCAGGGAATTCTTCTGGCTTTTTACACTTTGCTACAAATTGCATATAAGGTGCATGTGAAATACCTCCAGGCATTTCAAAATAATCATGCACATGTTCTTCCAAAATCATGGGTGCAAACGGTCTAAACATTTGACGTTTTTTAATAACGTTCATTTTATCTTTGACATCTGGTCCTCTTGGGTCTGCACATAGGCTTCTATTACCTAATGCACGTGGCCCGAACTCGGCTCTACCATTTGCTATTCCAAAAAGTTCCCCCTTTTTTAAACTTGCTAATGCTTTTTTAATTGGATATTTTCCTTCTATGTTATGTCCTAAGTAAGGTGTTTTCCAATCTATTTTTTCTCCAGTTTTATTATACAATTCTAATGCGGCGGCTCCTAAACTGCTCCCACAGTCTCCTGGATTAGGCATAATAAAAATGTTTTTAAATATATCTGTTAAGTTACTGTTAGCAACACAATTTAGTGCTACACCGCCCATGTACACTAGGTTACTACTACCAGTTATTTCTTTTGCATACAGTCCGTATGAATAAATTCTTTCTTGTACTTGATCTTGTGCCGCGGCGGCCATATCAAAATCGTCAACTCCAGTAAAACTTTTTACATCTAACCCTCGTTGCAAGTTCTCTTTCATTGATATAGATTGTCTATAACTTATCCAAGGATGTTTATACTTGAAATATCTTTTTCCCATCTTTCTACTTAAAGGTTTCCAGTTTTCTGGCTTGCCATATGCGGCCATTCCCATAAGTATGTACTCATCTTCCATAGGTTTTAACCCTACATGATGTGTTACAGCACTATAAAACAATCCTAAACTACTAGGAAATTTTATGCTATGTAACTTTTTAAGTTTTCCTTCCTTCCATTGCCATATACTTGCAGTATCAAACTCGCCAATAGCATCTATAACCATTACAGTACATTCTTCATATTTACTGCTAAGTACACCTGCGGCGGCATGTGTTTCATGATGATAATAATCTTTTATAGGTATGCCTTTAAGTTGAGGATAAAACTTTTTAATCCACTGTCGTTGTGTTGGTTCTCGCAAGGCATTCCAATTGCCACCATACACATTTCTTAATTTTTTAAGCCATGCTTTTTCATGTAAAACTATTACATCAGGCTTTCCGCCTTCTATTGCGGCATTTATAAGTCCATGATTTAACCATGCATCATTTTTAGTTTTACTGTAACGTTCTGAATGTCCGGCAAATTCTATAGTGGAATCCTGTAACATACAGGCTCCAGCATCGTGAAATCCAAAACTAAGTCCTAAGATTCTCATCTATATATAAAAGGGTCTCTTTTTCTTAATTCTTCTAATTTCTTTTTCATTTGCTCTTCTTCCTCAGGTGTAAGAGTATCGTCAAATACCTTTTTTTCATGTTCTTTTTGAGCGTCTGTTTTTTCTCTTCTTTCTTCTTCCATAATATTATCTATTTGATTTATACATTAATTTATATAATTCCGGCAAGGCTTCTTCCATACTTTCGTCTCTTTGCTTATCCAACATTTCTGTATATTTTTGAAATGTGAGCAATTCTTGCCTCCAATTTTCTTTTCTGTTTTCCTTTAATGCCTTAATAGTTGCTTCTATACTTTGTACATTTTCCGGTCTATTTTTTAATACTTTACTTCTTTGTAACCACTGTTCTAATCTACCTGCGGCTACTTCACGTACCTGCTCTGGGCAGTTTCTAAAGTCTAAACTTGTAGGATAATCACATATTAAGAATGTTACAAATACTTCTCTTCCGTATTCTATTTCTAAACTTTCTATAAAGTCTAGTAATTTTGTTATTGTTAATACATTATATATTTGTATAACAGGACTAAACAATACAGTTCCTACAACGTCACTAGCACAATAAGTTCTTAAGTTTTTCTCAACTCTACTCCAGTGACTTGCACCTCTAATGTATTCGTTTTCTTTACCATAAGCATCTACACTAATACACATGAGTACACTTTTAAACTGTTCCACAAGATCTAAAAAACGTTTTTGAATATTGGTCATATTACTATTAAATACTAATTCTATGTCTTTTGCTATCCCTAGTTCAACACATTTTTCCATAATCCAATATACACGTTCTATAATAGTTGGCTCGCCACCTGTAAAATAAAGTTTTACAACACCGGGTAGCCATTCTTCTACTTGACGTAAAAAATTAGGATCATCTTCCCAGTTAGTTAATTCATCTACAAACTGACCCCAGGTGAAGTTGTCCTTTATGAACTGTGCCGCATCTGGGTCAGCATTTTCTATTTTTTTATATTCCTTTTGTATTTGACTTGAATTTTGTGGTTGGCACATTCTACACTTCAGGTTACACATATTGCCAAGCCTAAAATCCAAGTACATGGGTGCTTCTTCTACTCTATAGTCGTTGTTTACACTACGTTCTATAATGTCATGAATTTCTTCTCCTTTCCCACTATATTCAAACCAATCCCTAATATAGTTTGTTCTATAACTAGGGAAACCCATATCTTCTAAATCATAGCAATGCTCACAACCTTTTACCACGTCGCCTTCTATCATTTGCTTACGGATTTTACGCATATGATTGCTATTCCAGACATCTTCTATTTTATGTCCTCGATTTAGATCTACCATACTTCCATCATCATTCTTAAAATTATCTCTAGCAACACAGCACCAACTTACAGTTCCAGTTGGCTGTGTCATTATAGATATCCAAGGATAAGGGCAAAAAGTTTTACTATAATCAGACATACTTAAAAGTCCTCCGGTGCATTACCGTATTGTTTTAGTAAAGCATAAAATTCAGGAAACGTTTTAGCAAAACTTTCTCCTCTAAATTCATCACTAAACTTCACTTGTTTGTAAAACATTTCCATTAAACTTATATCATAATCTACATCTGTACAGTATTTTACCGAACTCACAATGTCAGGGTGTGTATTATCTTTATACTTGTCTACAATTTTATCTTTTATTACTTTAGGTAATACCTTACAACTAAAATGATCTGGCGTATAGACATGATTAAAATATATAGGAAGATCTGGTTTAAAATTATCTCTCCATTCTAATATTTCTTCCATATAAAAAATATTAAATATTCCTACAGTATAACAGATATCAACAAAAATATTTGGTATATTTTTATCTAAAACTTTTTGTAAATTATTTTGTACCTCGTTCCATTTAGCAGGATGTCTTATGTATTCAAATTGTTCTCCTACTCCATCAAAACTCCAACTTAACATTACTTGCTTAAAGTGAGGCCATAGTTCTAATCCTCTCTCAGGATATATTGAACCATTTGTATTATACAATAATTTTATATCTTTACTCTTACCGGAATCAACTAAATCCTGTAGTATATCGTAGTGTCTTTTTATTAATAATGGTTCACCGCCATAAAATTCTAATACTTCTAAGTCATCACTAAGTTCTTCAAAGTCTTCCCAAAATGCTTCGTTAGTTTCTGGCCATCTACCTACTGTACGCATTCTATCCCAAAACAAATTGTTTGTACCATCTCGTTTTTTCTCTTCTGGTACCCATAGGCTACTTGCAAAACTATTGCAAATTCTACATTTATTATTACACACATTACCTAATTTCAGATCCATGGACTTTGGCTTAATGTGTTCTTTCTTTTGTATTGCTTCTTCTAATGCTGTAGGAAAGTCTCTCAATGCTCTCTGGCGTTTACTGTCTATTCCGGCATCCTCGGCAGTCCAACAACTGTAGCAAGAAGCAGGTTTTTTACCATCTAAAAAGTCTTTTCTTAAATTTGCTAACCATTCACTTCTCCAGCCGTCAGTTAGTACGTCGTGTGTAAGTGATAAATTTTGACCGTCTTTGCTAATTAGCTCATCCATTTGACAGCATATAGACATAGAGCCATCAGTCCTGGCTTCTAAGTTTACAAACGGCATTGGGCAAAAATACTTACTCATAATTCTGCTAATTCCGGATAAACATCTTTAAAGTTTTCGTCTCTTAGTTTATCAAAAGATTCGTTAAACATTTTAAATTCTTCTAGTAAATGTGTATGATCATCATCTAAAAATTTTATTGCACTTTTATAACCTTCTGTTGCTCTACCTATATGATCTAAAGGTTCCAGCCATGCTAAATGCTTTAGCCATTTTGCTTTTATTTCTTCTTTTAATTCTTGTGGTAATACACTCATTCTAAATCGCTCGTTATTAAGTAACACATTCATATACCAGTCTCCCGGTTTGATATATCCCTTATCTACCCAGCTCTTATGAAAGTCTGTAATGTGATAGGCGTTATAGGCACTTACTGTTGCACTAATATAAAAGTCTACATCTGGAGACTTTTCTCGCAACTGCTCTATGTTATTTACCACGTCTGCCCATTTTGTTCCTTTTCGCTGATATTCTCCACGTATTCCTTCTGCATCTAAACTTGCACCAATACTTATATTATCAAAGTTTTTCCATAAATCTAATACATCATATTTTTTGTATTTTAATTTTGTAAAGTTTGTATTATAAAATATTCTTATATCTGTTTTACCCATTTCAACAAGTTTATTCATTATACTCCAATGCTCGTCCATTATAATAGGCTCCCCTCCAGCCCAATATATTTGTTCTATATGTTCTAACATTGGTTCAAACTCTTCCATAAAGTTATCTACATCATTACGGATTTGTATTACTTGTTCTGTTGGTGTAATATTCCATTCACTCTTTACAGCATCTTGGAACCAGTTACTACTTAATTCTGGTCCGCAATATCTACAACGTAAGTTACATACATTACTAAATCTAAAGTCTAAGTAAACTATATGTAAATCATCTAAACTGCCGTCTGTGTTTGTTTTTGCTACTTTATCCCAATGAGGTTCTAGCCAGTCTCGGTTACTTCTAACTCTTAAACTGTCATGACCTTTCTCTTCTTTTTCGTAGCAACGTACACATTGTTTACACTTTTTACCTTCTAACATTTTAAGACGAACTTCTTTCATCTTATCACTGTTCCAAACTTCTTGTAAACTATTTTCCCTTAAATCTCCTATATGTTCTTCCCAAGGAGTATCACAACAAAGCATAGTCTTACCATTAGGCCAAGGGTGCATATGAATCCAAGGTAGAATACACATTACATCTGAGTTTTTTATATCGTCGTATTTCATACGAAAAACTCCTTAACAACTTGTTTATTTTGTTCATGTAAATGTTCACTTATTCTTATTACATGTTGTTGATTATGATGAAATCGTTGTTTATTATTCAAAATAAATTCTTCCCAATATCCTAAATCTTTTTCACAAACTTTTTTTAGTTGCTCTAAAATCATATTCATTCTATTTTCTATACAATTTTCTTTATCATAAGAATGATCTATAACATCATCAAACATATCAAAATTCATTGACCTTAATGTATGCACTATGCCTGGTGTTCCTAAAATTAGAGGTATTTGATTCATCGCAAATGCTTTTGTTGTTTTTTCTGTTGGCATCATCCTGTCACTATTTACAGTAAGATATCTTCCACCTGTATTAGATGTATCACTATTAACAGAATAAGATGCTGGGTTATGTCCAATTACTCCCTCTAGTACAACGTTGAATACATTGTCTGCTATATGGGGAAGCAAGTCGTGTTGTTGTTCCGGCTGATCTCCTAACGATAATGGAAAGTAATTTTTTAGATGTGTTGGTATGAGATTCCAAAGTGGTTTATCTTTACCCCAATAATCATTTCCTAATTCATAGTCTGCCCATCCACAAGATAATCTTCCTTTAGGTCTTAAAAATTTATCGTCTAGAATTTTGCATGTAAACTGTATTCTTTCTTTTCTAGAATACCGTGCTAAACTTATAAAATGTTTAGACCGTTTATGCTCTAAAGGAATATTTTCTTTGTATCCTGGCTTGCCGGAATACACATCAAACCATGTGGAAGATGTTAAAAATCTTACCTTAGTAGTTTCTTGGTAAACATCTATATACCATTCTACGGCAACATCAGTACCAGCATCTATGAGTAAAACTTTTTTATATCCTGCCTTAGATAATAATGATATACTAATTTCCCAAAACTTTCTATGCAATGCTTCTGTGGTGTAACTAAGTATAACATTTTCTAAACCTAATTTTTCAGCAACTTTTATGGCTTCCATTGTGAAGAAGACATGTTCTGTTTCTGTTACAGTTTGGTAATCAAATACAACATAGTTAGGGTTATCAGGCAAGTCTTTTTGTAATCTATCAAAATATCCTGCATGTTGTCTTTTACATATAGATTTAGCATTGTTTGGTAATGTATTTAATACTAAATTCATATTAGTACTCATGCCTTATATTATGTTTATCTAAAAGATTTATTAGTTCAGGGAATACTTCCCTCCAACCATCTTCATGATTGCGTATTTTATCCAACTCGTCATTGTACCGACAAAAGTGTTCCCATTTAACTTCGTCCCAATCATCGTTATCATACATACTTAACAATGTTCCGAGTTCATATCTGTTACCCATCGTTTTTCTAAACTTGGCATGGGCCTCGTGTCTCACAACAGGAGGTAGTATTCCAGGCGATAGGTAATCCGGGTCATAAACAAAGTTCATATCAACTGGACAAGGTGCCCAATTTAAAAACTCGTCTAAATAAATGTAACTATATGCACTTACAGTTTGTGTTATTCTAACAGTCAATTCTGGTACTGCTAATATAGTATCTAAATTGTTCTCTACGTCTGACCATTGTGTAGGGAATCTAATATATTGATTTCTATGTTCCAGGTCGTCTATACTTGGACACACTCTGGCTTCTTTAAATTCTTTCCATAGTGGAATTGCTTTTTCAGGTATGCTTGTCATATTAATATTATACCATAGAATAATATTTTTACTACGACCACTTTCTACAAGCATTTCTAAATATTTCCAATGTGCTTTTATTAATGTGGGCTCTCCACCATTAATATATAATACTTCCATATTAGGTGCACAATCAAATAAATCTTGATAAAAATTTTCATCTTCTGGCCATTGGAAATCGTGTTTGTGGTCTAACCAACTATATCCATCATTTA
>Ga0098046_1000050_pt1 | contig 47131 bp, 70 predicted proteins | sample 11BtaG_FD_77067 | JGI IMG/M metagenome (GOLD analysis project Ga0098046, IMG submission 77067) | Marine viral communities from the Subarctic Pacific Ocean - 11B_ETSP_OMZ_AT15265_CsCl metaG | ecosystem: Environmental > Aquatic > Marine > Oceanic | place: Pacific Ocean | collected 2015-01-16
CATATCTCTATCTTATATATATAATATACTAAAAAAACTGCATTTAATACATAAAAAAAAGGCTAGGAGTTACCCTAGCCCTTTTATTAAGTAAGTAATGTACTAATTATTAAATAGTACAAGGACTTCCGCAAGCATCAGTTGTGTCAAGAACTGCATCTACACTAGCTAGTGCAGCAATCTGACCAAATAATGTATCTAGTGCAGTTTCACCGGCAGATCCAGCTACTGCATAGAAAGTATATAAGTACTGATCATTATCAAATACTCCACTAGGATTATTAAATCGTGGAACACTGTGAAGAAGATTTAGAGAAACATATCTCCCACTTCTATCAACAGCACTGACAATATCATCAGAATGCTCAATCTCACGAATTCTTGAAGAATCAGCATTACCTTGATTATAAGGCATTTGCATGTAACGTTCACTCATTAACAAATCTCTAAGAACAGTTTCACCAGAAATCTGAGCCATAACTCCAGTAGTTCTGGAAGCTACACCACAATCATTACATGGTTCACCAGTCTCATCAAGACTAGATAAAATAATTTGTACAGGCTCCTTCTCATAGTGATCTCTTGTATCAAATGAGCAGTTACCAAACTGAGTATCAACATAAGCACCTTCTACTGTAAGAGTAGCAGATACACCATCAGTTACTGGATCAGTAGATGCTGCATAAGTACCTGCTTTTACTTCAGCAATAGTGTAATAGTATGTAACACCACCTCTTACGATAGTAATACCACCTTGAGCTAATGATGTAATAGTAAAAGTAATATCATCAGTACTAGTAGTACCACCAACACCAGCACCATCAACAACAACAGTATCTCCTACTGCATAACCACCTTGTGCAAATGTACCAGCATCAATAACAGCTGTAGCACCAACACCAGCTTGTGCAGTTACAGTAACTGTTGCACCAGTAATTACACCAGATCCTGATGTAGATTTTACAGCAACATTAGCATATGTTGTAGGAGCACCCAAGAAATTACCAGATGCAGATGCACCAGCTCCAACCGCAGCAGGAACACCTCCAACAGAATCTTCTCTAACAAATGGAGAAAGAATTGGATCAGCTAATAATTGAGAACCTGCTTCTGCAAGAGCAGCAGCTGGATCAATATAGTCTTGTCCGTCTACACAACAAACATTTGCAGAATCTCCAATAGCATAAGCATTGTGATTCAAGAAACGAAGTGCAGGAGAACCTTTAACGTCCATTCTTAAAAAGATGCTAGATCCACATGGAACACAGTCAGAAGCTAATTGAACAGAAGCAGTAGCTGCAGCAGGAGCACAATCTAAAGACTTCCAAAGTTTACTAATGTATTTGCCCATAATTCCTTTAGACTTAACGGATTCAGAATATCCACCGTGTCCAGGATTATTACCAATAGTGTCAACAGTATGTTGTGAACCAACTACCAAAAACGTTTGTGCACCAGCACTAACAGCAGCGGGGTTAGCCACAATCTGCCAAGTTGAACCATCAACAACACCTAGATCACCAGGACCTAAAGTTGTAGTGGCTCCAGCAGCAGTAGTAACACTGTCTACCAAAAAGCATTTTCTAAATGCATGATTAAAATAAGCCATTTCTAAAAATTTAAAATAAAAAAAATAAATACCTGTGTATCACTACACATATATAATATAATAAAACTTTTCTAACTAAGAAACAATAATTTGTACTTTGCAGAGTTTACAGCATCCTTAACCATATCTAATTGGTTAACAATCTCTGTATGAGGCATAACTGCTTGAAGCTCATCTGTTTTCATTGCCATATATCTTAAATACTCAACAGCTCCATCAACAGATGTTAAAATTACAGGAGCTTCTTCAGGATAGTCTAATATAACTTCACATGCTCCTTGATATCCCTCAGCAATGCTATCTGCTAAATCCGGCAATGCATCATATATATTATTCAAAGCTTTATGCTGAGCATATGATCCAACCCCTGTTACTTGCAAATGTAACTTATGAAAACTTGTTGAAGCATTCATTAAACACTGAACATAAGAACCAGTCATCATATCCACTTTCTGCATATCAGCAGATCTCTCCATAGTAGACTCAATAGCAGGTTTACCATCAGGTCTCTTTAACATTGGTTTAGCAGGCTGTCTTTTAAGTTGTCGTTCCATTAGTTATTCCTTTCTGCTGATTGTTGCTCTCTAGTATATTGACTAAAGTTTTCTATATCACCGGCAAGTATTGATGCAGCTTCATCAAGAATTACTTCTACTATATCATCTTTGAATTCACATTCTACTTCCTCTACAGATGTTTCACCTGTATATGGATTAGTGCAATCTAATATTTGAATATATGTAGGCCTTCTATAATATGTTAGAACTGGATCCACTAAATTAAAATCTGCATTCTTGTAGATTCTAACTGTATTATTAAGCATTGTTGCTAGTGTTTCACTCCAATCAAAGTCAGGTCTTTTTAATGGATCCCTCTGGTATAGATCAATATTCTCTTCTCTTACAAGATAAACAGTCATTGATCTTTTATCAGGACAGCAACTACTGGTAGCATCTACACTAATTCTTTTATACTCCATGTAATCATCTACCGGAAAATTACTAGATTCAAAAAATTCATCATTAGATGCACCAGTAAGAGGAGTCTCTGTAAGAAGGACTTGTAGATCATCTATTCTTCTTTTAGAATACTCATCTGCTTCCTTATATAAATTGTTACCGTGTAGTTGTCTTCTAACCCACTCAGTCTGTGCCTTATTAAAAGCTTCAATAAACTGCCAACACTCTATATTATCAAAGTCTTGGCTATCTAGTTTATTAAGTCTTTCTTTAAGTTTTATCTGAAGGGTTGAATTTAACATAACTAACTATTTAATTATTCCAATATGGTTCTACATCTTCTAACAGTGCTAAAAGTGTTTCTTCATTCTCTGGGTTTTTTAAATATGCAAGAACTTCACTTGGAGTCTTACCCATTCTCTCAGCAGTATTTAAAGGCTCAATCCATCCACTAGATTTAGTCATGATAAATCTATAGAATAATGCATCTTTAATTAATGCTCTAATCTTAAGATCTTCCATTGAAGAACCAGCTGCGTCAATAAATGATGTTGCTGATCTTTTCTTATTGCTTTCAGATCCATCTCCATTGATGTACATATCCATATTTTCATATAAAACATCATTAGGAGTAGTCTTAGTATACTGAGCACTATCTATGTCAACAATCTTAGCAACATACATAAGTTTAGTTACATCAGTATCATATAGCTTCTGCAGCTCTACTAATGCTCTATTACGTAACTTGCTATATTCTGTTCTCGTACTAATAGACTCTTCTGCAGTATCTAAATAAAACTTAGGTGAATTAGGGTCAGCTTTAGCATCTTTCAATGACTTAGCAACAATAGAAAAACCACCAGCCTTAATTGCATATAATTTAATCAAGTCATATGGATCAACAGCAGGATCTAAGAATACTGGCTCATTACCACATCTTAAACTTATCTTAGACCAAAAATCATCATTATCAGGTCTCATTAAAGTAAGTTTATTCCAAAAGTCTTTATCTTCTGGATCAACTACATTAGCAGCTAGTTCTGCTTCTAATTGTGATACAACAGCTCTAATCTCTTTAATTTTTTCTTTCTTCTCTGCACCTTGTAATCTTTTTACATCTGGTGCAAACTCATTAAGACCTGTAACATATCTTTTAACACCGTTTAATTCTAAACATGCTAAAGACTCTTCATGCCATACACCATCGTGCAATGCCATTCCATAATTCTGCAATCCCATATTTTCCTTATTAGGATTTAAAAATGGTTTTACTGCTACTTGACTACCAACTTTTGTTAGTTGATACTTCTCTACAATTGTATAATCACTCATCTGATTGGTTTTAAAAAATTAATAATACGTGAACTCAAAAGTACATAATTATGTACATTATCATTAATATTTCTAAAGCCGGTTGCCCGGCTATAGTTATTTGAGTTTATCATGCGTCAACCACTGTTACTTTAGCATCTGCAGGTAAAAAGAAATCTACTCTTACTAAACCTTCAAAAGCAATGTTAGCTGATCCACCAGCTGTAATTGTTACATATAACCTTCTCTGAAAATCTAAGTCACTTCCAGGATTATCAGGATCATCTTTAGACCAATATAAAGAAGCTCTTGTTGTTGGAATATATGCGTTTGTTGGAGCAAGCGCATATACTTCAGCACCAGTAGCAAATGTACTTACCTGATTTAAATCATATCCCGATCCATTTGTTGTGTAACCTAAACTACCATCAATCTTTTCAGTAAGAAGTTTATCTAAAGAACTACCAGTCCAACTAACTCTTGCAACTTCTACTGTATATGCTGTAGGACCTATTCCTGTTGGTGCAGTACCAAAACCAAAAGTTATATAATAACCTTTCATATCAGTTTCTGGCGTAACAGGATCAGTATATAAAGTTCCATCAGCAGTTTCATGAAAATGAAATGTAGGTGGTGTACTTGTACCACTAGTTAAATCATAATAGGAAACAACACCTTTGAAAACTTCATCAGCTTGCTCTCCCAAATTATTAACATCTGCTAATCTAGCTAACTGAGCTTGATCAAGATTACCTTTAATAGCTTGAGCTTTTAACTCAGCATTAGTATTAGCAGGTTTAATTTTATTTATATAACTTTTATGTGACATGATATATGATTAGGAAATAACAACTCTTAATGCTCCAGCATTGTGATAAATATCACCTTTGATTAATCCTGCAGCTTTAGCAGCAGTATCATCTGCATGATTTCTATCAACAATTACTTTACCAGAAGCTTTTGAAGCAAGAAGAACAGATGCATCTGAATTTGTAAACTCTGTAACTTTATTTGACTTCTTGAAATTAAATATTGCCATAATTAAAGATTTAAGAAAAAAAGGGGGAGACTTGCTCCCCCCTTTTTCAAGTTAATAATTAGAATGATCCACCTGTAATTGGGTTTCTCATTACAATCTTAAGAACCTTGGTTGGGTCTTTAACCCAAACAGCTGGCATGGTTTGAGTCATATAAACTCTGTAACCATTAAACTGTCCAGTAGACGCAAATCCTTGAGTTCTTCCCATGTAGTCCATAGTACCATTTTGGTAGAACCACTTGAGTTGATTATCCCAATTGAGTTTCAATAGATAGATGTTGTCATTTCCTTCGTCAGTAACATCAAAGATGATAAAGCTGAATGAAGAAAGTGGACGGCCATCAATCAATGGATTCTCAATATCATTCGTATGTAAGTTATCAAACGCTGGATTCAATACAAACTTCACGTTAGCCAAGAATGGAATAGTAAAGCTAGTGTAAGCAAATCCAAAGTCAAGATCCATACCTTGTCCAGATACTGCTCCAATATCAGAAGCATTCTGTACAAGACCAGAACCGTAAACCTCATTAGCAATAGCTTTGTTGATCAACTGCATACCACCGATACCAGTTTGAACAATAAGCTTTCTTTGTGGGTCTGGACCTTTAAACTCAACTTTACCTTGGTAGAAGTTGTAAAGCTCAGACTTGAACATATCTAATGTGAATGAAGACTTGTTGTATACTCTCTTGAATGAGTTATCCAACTGAGACCAAAGACCTACAGAAAGTCTGATATCATCTGGTCCGTCTTGTCTAATTCTACCTCCTTTACCCCACATTAAGTAAGTCTCAATGTCATTGGCAATTTTAGAAAGGTGAGCAGCTTCTAGGTTAGTAATGAAAGTTCTAGAAAGAGTTCCGTTTTCAAACGCATCTCTAGCACCTGCTTTACCCATACCAGCTACCAACTCTTCAATAGAAGATACAGAAGGATTGTTAGGATCTTGGTTAAAGTTTCTCCAGATCTCTGTTACAGGTACAGTACCATCAGCATTCATTCCCCCTTTGATCATAAGATCTGCACGAGAAGAAATAGAATAATGTACGTGAGCTTCTGCTCCTCCTACAAAGTTGTAGAATTCACGGAAACCAGAACCTGTCTCAATATCAGAGAATCTTTCACCATACTCACCTCTTGCAGAACCTTTTCTGAAATACTTAGTACCAGGACATAAGTAAGTATCAGCATCTAATCCTGCAGAGCTGTTGTTGTTAACTAATTGTACAGTGTAAATGAACCCGTCACCTGCAGGAAGAATATCATCAGCAGTAATGTAAAGTTCAAGACCGTTGTACTTGTCATAAGTAATGATGTCACCATGTCCAAAAGCACGCTTAGAGAGCTTAATTTGGAAAGTAGTACCATCAACACCTTTTGTACCTGCGCCAGCAATGTTTGCCACAACAAATGGAAGATCTTGAGCAATTGGAGTTTGCCACTTATACTCACCACGAGCATTGTCAACCATAATTGTGTTCTGACCACCAAAGGAAGCCATTTGATAAAGGGGCATTTCAACCTTTTGGGTCATTGCCCACAGATCCACAGGACCCATGTCCATTGGTTCTGCATTACCTAACATTGCAGTTAGGTGATAGGAATCAACATGAGAGCTCGCTTTATATTGCGTATCTCTCAAGAATATCCCATTATTTAAAACCGGAGTTGCCATAATTGATAAAAATTAAAAAAATTAAAAAAATAAAAAAATAAAAAAAATTAAAATCGTTTAAAAATATTTTGTTTTCTAGGTAGCTTTCTTCTGCTACTTGTCTCACTTGATTCAGTTGCTCTCTCACCAGAAGTCTTTACAGATTGTTCAGTCTTCAATTTTCTAACTGTTTTTTCAACAGCTGCTTGAGAACCCTTCTCCATAAGCTTAGCTTTGTATCCACCAGGATCTTGCAGTAACCATAATGCTTCAGAAATAAGTTGATAGTTAGGTTCTACAAATTGATACTTCTCAAGTAAGTGTCCTAATAAATTTGTATTGCTGCCATTAATTGAAGGATATGCAGGTTGAACTAATCCATTAAATAACATTGATTGTGTTCTCTTGTCAATTTTAATATCTCCAACAGAACCTTCTTTTAATGCTGCGTATACATTATTCATGTATTGCTTAGAAGCATTTTCCTTCTGAATTTTTTTAGCTTCTTGCTGCTTAAGTTTTTCTTGAACAATCTTTTCTTGCATCTTGTCCAACTTTGGTTTAAACTTCTTAGCTTGTTGTTCAAGCTTACCAAGATCTTTCCAAGTCTCAATCTCTTCTTGAACCTCTTCAGGTGTACCATAACCAGTAGCACCAAGATATTCTCTAATGATAGCTTCTTGACCACCTTTAGATGATGGATCATATGATCTTGTTTCTTCTACTGCAGCTAGTGTACTAAATAAACCTCTCATATCAGTACCTCCATCAGCTACATACTTAGCAGCTACTTGAAGTTCTCTAGGAAGACTTTCAAAAAATTGACGTGGAGTTTCTCTACGTACAGCATTTGCTTTTTCATCTAAGTTAGCTTGAATAAGTTCTTGCCAATCTTTAGCAGAATAATCTTCAAGTGCTTTATCATCATCAAAAGGAATGATCTTATCATCCTTAATTAACTTGTGAAATACATCAGTAATACCTGAAATCCTTTTTCTACCTCTTGTTTCTGTAGTTTCTTCTGCATCAATGTTATCTAAAAGATCAGATGCTTCTGTTGTAGTTGTCGTAACTTCTTCTTTTGTTTCCTCAGAAACTTCTTCAGTAGGTTCTTCTACTACAGGTTCATCAGTTTCTACAACTGGCTCAGATTCTTCTGGCTCAGTAAATGACATATCTACTTCAGGCTTAACAGGACCAAAAATATTTGGGCGAGATGGCTTATCATCAGTTACCATATCAGCACCTGTTGGAGCAGCTCCAAATATTTCATCAATGTTTACATCAACTGTTTCTACCTTAGTATTCACGTTGCTTTCGTTATTACTCATAATTTATTGGTTTTAATACATTAATAATATAATCAAAATATTCTAATAAACTTAAAATATTTGACCAGAAAACTTTAATTTCTGCAGCATATAGCTATAGATAAAATCTTTTTATTCTTTAGGTTCTTGAGCATCAGAATCTTTTGAATCCATCATGTCATACTTATTCTTATTAGTACGTGCAATCTGCAAATTCTTATTAGCTACATCCCTTTGTGTAATTAACTTCTCACGTTCTATTTGCATTCTTTGATTAGCTATGTTTTTATCAGAAGAAATCTTTTCTTTCTTAACATCCATTTGTGCTTGATACTGTTCTGTTTGTTTAAGATCTCTTACAGCATCTCTGTAATCACTCATCTGATTTTGATCAATATCTTGCATTGCACCATAACCTGCAGATTTAATCTCAGCAACCAAAAGATCTTTTTGACGTTCTTTATCATTTTGATCAGCTTCAAACTCAAGCTTCATTTTCTCTTCTTCAGCTTTAGCTTGCAACTGTTGTTGTTGCATTTGCTGTTGTTGTTGCATTTCTTGCTGACGCATTGTAAGTTGTTTTGCTTCAGCATCCTTGAGAATATCAGTTACTTCAGCAACTGAGTCGGCTTTTACAATGTTACCAAGATCATAGATGCTCGCACCAGAAGTATTATTTGTAAGTGCTAATTGCTTTAACTGATCTAAGATTGCTCTATGATTAGTTTTTGTAGTAGCAAAAATATTAAAGTCTCTTAGTAAAAGATCTGTACCGTTAATAACAAAGTTAACTTTCTCAGCTTCTGTTGTTATATAGCTAAGTCTTAGACTAGGTTTTGTGCTTTGATAATATTGAGCTAAATCTGTACGCATCTGATGTACTCTAGGCATTAAGTGATCAGAATGTTGTACAAAATACATCTCTGTCTGTGCATATGATGCATTCATTGCTTGAGTAACCCCCGTTGCTGTTTGTTGTCCAATAGCACCCCCTAATCTTTGAGGATTAATTCCAATAGCATCAAAACACTGTTGCTTAAAATAATTAGCAAGTTGAATTCTAGACATCAATCTACCAGTCTGTTCCATATTAAGAACCTGATAGTGATTAAAGTTTGTAGCATTCTCTGTATTAGTAATAGAAGTATCCAATGGTAACATCTGGAAATCCTTCATTGCTACATATGCCTTAGCATAGTTATGCTTGCCCCAATCCTCACCCATAGAGTGACGTGGTAATGCATTCTGATCAAACATAATCACAGTACCAAGTTCATCTACTAAAATATCAGCTATTTGGTTATTAACCATATTATAACCTACCTGGTATGCTTTCATTAGATCAACTAAAGAAGTAGACTTAGTATTTCTATCAGAGAATACTCTTCCTTCTACAGGAAGTTTACATCCATAGATTGTGTGATTACCTTTAAATTGGAATGGAATTCTACCCGGCTTGTTTCTATCAATACCTAAATAAATAGGATTGACATTATCAGCCATATTAGATCTCCAAAATGCAGGTAAGTTTGGACCAATCTTAATACCACCCCATACTTCATTAATCCAAATCCAATCTATATGCTCACCTTCAAGTAAGTTATCTTTAGTTTTATTTTTAAATACTGATGTATCATATATAGGTTTCATTGTAACCTTATAGTTTTCATCAATAATTTCTTGAGTTATATCACCATCCTTGTTAATTGCAGTAAGGTGTCCAACTTTTCTTTGTGTTTTCCAGTAAGTAGTAGTAACTCTCATTAGAGTTCCTTCACCCCATTGATGAACATCTTCACTTTCATTTAAGATAGCACTAACAATATCACCACCTTTTGCAGGATCATCTGACCAATTACTCACAAACTTTCTATAAGCAAGTCCTGGCATCTGGGTATTCCACTCATGTGATCTAGATGAATCATAATACGCACCATCATTTTGATATCCATTAACTTGATATAATGCAGAACGTGCAGGATATATCTTCTCAAGTGATTCAAGTTGATCTTCATTCATCAAGTAACCATACTTGTCAATGATATCTGAAACAGTCATTAAATCAATCTTACCTACAAAGTTTGAATCTGATATATATCTTGTATCAGGAGACTTCTGATAAAATGTAAGCACAGGATTCCAAAGCTCTACATCATAATCATCATCTAACATTCTAAAGTGCCAGAACTCTCGGTCTGTAATAAGCATATCTTTAAATGCTCTTTCTTCAAGTTCTTGCATTTTAAACTTCTCATCATCAACATTCATTTGATGAGTAGCCCATTCCTCTACAAGACTTCTATAACTTTTAGAAAAGAAATCTTCAATCTCAGGTAGTGATTTAAGAGAATCTTTACCTAAGCTTTCTTTAACTTCTGGAGATGCAGGATCTGCCCCCATCTCAATCATCTTCTGAATTAACTTGCTTTCTGCATCAGCAAGAAGAGCTTGTTCTACTTGTATTCTTTTCTGCTCAAGCATCTCATTATAAGAAGTATCATCTACAGCTCTAAACTGAACTTTAGATATTCTCTTAGAAAACTCACCACTTAATACATTGATTACATTTGGAATAATAGGATAAAACTTTAACTCTAATGCAGAGTTATCTTCTTTAGTGAGTACATCCATAAGATCTTTGTACTCATTATCCTCTTCAATAATATAATCGGTTTTATCAATAATACCTTTTGCTAGCTTATAATTCTTAAGCAATCTTCTGGAATGCAGTCTTAAAAACTCTAGACCTTGTAGCTCTAACCAATCCAAGTTCCATGCTGACCAATCATCATCTTTTTTCTTGGTAGATAGAAATTGAATAGGTTGAGTTAAACTTGAGGTAGTTGGATACTTACCTTCTGATTTTGCACCTTTCTTTAACTGCAGAGCGTTAACTACTCTCATTATCTAAAATTTTTAAACCCTGATCTTCTAACTCCTTTAGTTCTCCTGGACTTTTGTTTACCCATATTACTAAACGGACTATACTTTAATTTATACAAATTTTCTGACTTTTGCAATGAATTATCTATATTAGATTCCTTTCTTTTGGCGTATCCTCTATTAGATTGCTGTATTTTTGCAAAAGCAACCAGTGCTGAAAATGCAACTAAACGGTCAACATTTAAACCTGGATAGTATGCTAACATTTCAGTAAGGAGCATTTTATCAGGGATTCTTGTTACCCCTTTAGTAGTAGATATAATGTTACCCTCTATATCTAATTCTTCATCTATATCCTCTCTAAGGAACTCAATAGCATAAGATATTAAATGACTCTTAAATAATGTACCAGTATTCTTCCAACCATACTCTTGAAATACAGATCTATTGGAACCAAGGTCCTTTAAGAATAATATCTGTTGCTTTGGTACAAGATACTTTTGTTTCTTTTTACTGATCATATACTGAATAAATAATGAAATGTTATTCTCCACTATTGTCCATGCATTATACCATTCTATAATCAGCTCTAGTTGCTCATGTGTTTTATTAATATCATCATACCTACCACACCATGCGGCAACTATTTTATCTTTTTCTATAAAATGCTCTAACCCATTCTCTGTTTCTCTAGTAACCTCCACCGGGTTCTTGTATACAAAGATGCTACATAATGAGTCTGATGTAGTTGTCTTACCTTCTGATACGGGGTCAATGGAAGCATAGTATGTACCAAACTCTGGATTCTTAGTGGGACGCTCCCATACTACTAAACACCCTGTTTTATCTACCATTTTCCTGTCTACAGGAAACTTAGATATTGGAAGTTTTTCTGTACGCTTAGCAATAATACCTTTCTCATCCCGTTCAAGTTTCAGATGCTCATATGCATATTCTTTTTCCTCTATTGCCTTTAACTGCTTAGATAATATTCCTTGAGGAAAAATAGATTCTTTTCTATATGCAAATGCTTCAGATATATTTGTTGGTTTCTGAGATATCCTTAACTGATACTGTTCTGGATTTAAAGATGTCTTCCAGTCTGCTCTTTCTTTCCTAATAGCTTCAAGAGCTTCTTTTACAAGAGAGTTACCATATTCATCAATATACGGAGGCATGGACCATTGCTCAGGAATAAATAATCCTGCCATACCAATAGTACCATCCTTATCCAATAAGTTAGTTTCTACAGTATATATATCATTAGCTGCAGGGTTTAATATCATATCTTTCAATGGATTACATTGATCTAAATCCCCCACTGATCCTGCGGCAATAAACATACCGGTGGTAACCATACCAGATATCATTGCAGGTCTTAAGTACTCATAGGTCTCAGACATCTTAGGTGCAATACCAGCCTCCTCATGAAAGAAGTAAGAACATGGACCACCAACTCCAGTTGTTGCACTCTTCTCAAAAGATGCACCTTGTATCTTAGATTTAAGGCCTCTGGATGTTTTACGATTATTTACCTTTACTTCAATCTTCTGCTCCCACAAAAGAACCTTCTCAGGATTACATGGTCTATACCATGCAGTATGCTCATTTAAGAATGTCTTATACTCATCAAGAAACTTCCATGAACCTTTATCATTGATATAATCTTTAAGAGAAGCCCCAATCTTACAGATGCTACCCTCCTCAAACCAATAAGTATTTATGATCTTACCCATATGAAAGTAAGAAGAAGCTATCTGACGTTTTTTAAGTATTGCAGAATGCTTATAGTGCAGTTCTGCAAGCAGCTCATACAAAGCCATATGGTATTGTGCATCTCTTACTTTAGCAAAACCAAACTTCTTTTCCTCTTTGTTAAAGATAGGTAGAAAGTTTAACCACATGTAATAGTCTCTAGTAAGATACCATGTAGTTCCTCTGTTATGATATATTACACCATCACGACATTTATTCTTTTCAGTTTCCCAATAAGTTATAAAGTCTTTAGATCTAAAAGGTTTATCACAATAAAAACCATACTCTTCAAAAAATCTAGCTTCTTTATTAAATATAGATGCAGTTTCATCAAAAGCATACTCCCCAGGCTCTTTGAACAAGGGGAGTAAAAAGTTTATAAAATCTTCACGAGTCTCAAACTCTGTGGTACGCCAGGTACCATTGTCATATGTGTGTATTGACTTATGCATTTATGATTGCAAACACATCTTCAGCATTTAGAAGAAAGTGTTCTTCACCATCATGTATCATAACTGTTGGTTTAGCATAGTCAGCATACTGAATAACCTGTCCTGGTTCAATAAGCTCTACAGTATTACCAACAGCTACCACAATAGCTTTACACTCTTTCTTCCCCGTTCCCTCTGGAATTAGTATTGATGTTCCCGCAAAGTACTTCTCTGCTTCCTTCTTCTTTACTAGAATCTTTCTTCCTACCGGTGTGATTTTCTGATTTTTCATTTTTAATTAATTTAATGTCATCCCAATATGGGAAAATATATTCGTTATTCATAATTATAATTGATCATATGCTAACCCCTGCCCACCTCTTACAGAACTTTCTTGCTCTTGTCTCATATCTGTAAATGCACCTTTATATGATGTTCTAATCTGCTCAAACTTTGCAGCAGCATTAACCAATGAGTTGATATTACCGTCTCTCCCGTGCTCTATTGAAGTTGTTTCCATGTACCTAGCCAATCTATCTAGCATGGACTTAATGCCCTTATATGCCCTGTATGTGGGTGTTTCATACATCTTCTGACATAACTCTAATGCTCTTGCAATAATAGGATCTTCTGTAGATTCTTCAAGTTGTACTTCTTCAATAATTATATCCTCTTTCTCATGTTCAGGTAAATTAAAAAAAGGATTTAAGTCTGGATTAGGACAACTCATATAAAATATATACTGATATATTGATAAATAAGTATCTGGATATTCATCCATAACTGCCTTAAGAAACTTTAATGTATAACAGTGTTCTGTTGGTACAACTTTACTATTCTGTATATCAAATAATCTAACTATCATCCTCTTAATAATTCTTTGAATTTACTATAATCCATGTTTACAATAAATGGTTCCATTACACCTACAACACTAACCATTGTATATTGATTGTTTTTAAAATAAGATACAATAGCATCTGACTTAAACGAAGCTATAGATGGTATATGATTAACTGATCCATCCATAGCCTCTTGTGGTAATTGTATAGTTACTTCTATATATCTCATTTGTTTTCTTTGAGCCAGTTTATTAAAGTCATTACCTCATCTTTAAGATACGGTAAATCATACATAACTACATCCTCTACTACAGGTTCACCATTTACATGCTCATTAATTGGGTATCCATTTGTATCAGTACCTAATTGTTTAAACTTTACATGTTGAATAGTTAACTTTCCTACCTTTAGTTTAGGGTTGTGCTTTTTAATAATATACGCATAAATACTGAGTTGTAAATTATAGTGTTTTAAATTACAATCGTCAAGGTGTTTAACAGGAGCAAACATCTTAGATGTTATACCTTCCCAGTTTGTAAATCCTTTCTCGCGTATTTCTTTGTTAGTCTTATAGTCATTAATGTTTATATGCCCATTCACCACTTCAACCAAATCTGCTTGACCACATAATCCCACAGACTTTAAATATACCATGTGCTCAGGGTAGACACCTTCATCAAGTTTCTGACTTGGTGCTATCTTAATACCATCATCATTAATAATTGGTTTGATGATAGGTATATCAACACCCTCACGTTGAATTGTTTCAAGACCAAGTACATCTGACTCACGTTGGTTATGATACCAGTTTCCTAGTTTAATAGCCCTTTGAGTTTCATTATCCCAAGCTTGCATGATTTCTTCTGGAGTCATGCCATACCACTTAGATCTTTTGTTCTTAGCAGACTTCTTAGCCTGACCTTCCCTATCAAACTTAGGTTTAAAGTTGCTAATAAATGATGTTACACTAGTCCAGTTTATACCCTCATCCTCTATGCTTTGATATATATGCCCATCTTCTTTGAATGTAATAGCCATTATTCTTCGTTTATAGAGTCAATTAATTTATCCTCCGTCTCCTCATTCATAACAGCTGTCCACTTACCTTTTGGGCAAGATGTTGACATTGATCTTGTTTTAAGTGCTAAGCTGCATCCACAATCAGAACAACACGGCTGTGTGCCCGGTGCTAAACATGATTTACCTTTATGATCAATTAGCTTACATGTTTTACAAATAGCATATCTATAAGCTGCTTCTGCTTCAATATGCTCCTGTTTAAATATTCTATTCTTAATTCCTTCAAGTATTTGAGAAGAACTTTTAAAGACATCAAGATATTTACTTAGATTTTTCATTTTTAAAATTTTTCTTTTCTTCTATATTCTCGTTTAAAGTCTTTAAAGCATTCTGCATATTATTAAGTTTCCCTCCAACATTTACACTTTTCTCATACCCCTTGTATGTAGTCTTCTTAATATTATCTAGGATATCCTGATTCTTTTGTATTGCTTTCTCTAGTTTATTCTTTCTAATATAAAACGTACCTAAACCATCAAGCAGTATCTTAGGATAGTCTAATGCAGACAAGCTCTTTCTTACTTTACCATAATAAAAGTTTATAAAATCATTTACAACATCTGGATGTACACCCACTTCTTCAGCAATATCAGCTTTAAACTTCTTGTAACTTTTCGGGTTCACTTCCTAATATTTTAAAATCTAAAAGTACCAACCCTGAAGTTTGAATATTTAAATCAGCATTAACAGAAATAGTCTTCTTGTCATCTACATTCTTAACTATTAAATTTTTCTTATATGCTTTTGTAACTGCATTCCTTGCAGACTGCGCGCTCTTAAACACATCTTCAGTCTCCATAAGCTTGCAAAACTTACTAAGGTTTATATCACCACACTTTGCTAATGCAGTTAAACATTCTAGATCTGAATTACTAATTTGTACTTGATTGAAGAAACAATAGGTAATTATCTGATACCGGATTGTATCAGATAACGAAACCTTTCTTTTCTCTTCTACTTTTTTTACTATTGCCATCTTATAAGCTTAATAACATTTCTACTAATCTAGGATCTGGATAGCAATCAGATTTACCACGACTAACATTTGTATGGGTGATTAATCCTTTTACTTTTCCATTATAAGCATCCTCATTCCATTCAAAGGCTTTATAAGCTCCGAACTTTTTAATCCATTGAACTAATCCGACTCTTGGATCTATATTATCACGTTCAGCAACAAACAAAATCCACTTCTTAGTTTCTTGAATTTGTTTTTCAGAGTAACGATGATATGTCTTATAACCTCTAAAAGGTTGATCTAACAAAGCAACTTGACTATCTGCCACCCTTCTACCTGTATAAGCCTTTTGATCTTTGAGATATCCCATTGAACATATCTCCAATCCGACTGTATGTCTATTCATATACCCAGAACCACTACGACCTAGATGCCACGCTTGACCTCCGGTGGGGAAGCATTGCACCATCACCCCATCATGTTCATCATTACCAGTTGCACAGTCTCTACCACCTAGAACAAACTCTGTGGCTATACGACCTCTTGTGTCCCTGCCCCAGTAGTCAATTACCTTATATGGGTTTGGTCCACTGGCTGTGTGATGTAAACAGATGTAGTCATTCTTTACAGGGCCATCAATGTACTCACCCTTTGGCAAGTAATAACGATGGATCTTCTGACCGTAGCCTGTCTCAAAGAATTGATCTTGAATATCGCTGCTCTCATCAATAGCATCCTCTGAGTGTGCACTATTAAGTAGCATAGTCCAGGTCTCATTACCCACTACACCATCAACCTTTAGATCATTGGACATTTGGTAACGAACAACAGCTTTCTCAGTATTAGGACCGAATATACCATCAGTCTTAAGTCTGAGTAGCTTCTGGAGTTGTTTTACATCATCTCCTGTCGAACCTTTCCTAAGCAACTTCATTAGTCTCTCTTTAGAGTTCTCTTAGGTGCACCTTCAAATTCCTCTTCCCACTCTTGACCAGCTTCACTCTGAGGTTTCTCACCAGCACCATAAGCCTGAGCTAGAAACATCTGAGCCTGCACACGCTCTGCACGTTGCTTCTCAATATCAGTGAGTAGTTTCTCATACTCCAATTGCACCTCAAGATTCTTGATGCTTTCTTTATAAAACTTGGTGATCTCAGCACGCTTCTTCTTCATCTCCTCTGGGGACATAGTCTCAGGAGTTTCCACGTTTTCTTTTACTTCTGCCATTGTATTAGGTTTTTAAATTAACAATAGAAGTAAATATAAATAAAAAATATTTATTCTTTCAGGCTGTCAGATATTTTTTTCAACTCCGCACACTTTTCATACTCCTCCTGCTCCTCGAAATGTCTTATGATCTCAGATACTTGATCACGAGTAGGGTCATCCGGGTCATGCGCCAACACAGCAGTATAGTCTGTATCCACAGTAACGTTCATAAATTCCAACATAGTAATCTTACCAGTAAGCATAAGATAAGAATTATCAAAAGCAGAATACATTATATCCTCCCCCATCTCCATGAAATCATCAAAATCAAACTTATCCATAACTACCCTATACATCTAATATACCATTTTTTAAACACCCCCTTACACCACAAATAAAATTGTTACCCCCGGTATCATGAAACTTATGTGTGTGAGGTTTTAATGGGGTTATAATATTTTGCTCCCCAACTATTGCAAGGACGCGTGGTACCCCCCTGTCAAGTGAGGTGCTACTGTGCAACGCGCGCAGGCACAAAAAAAAATGTGCACGGGGGGAGGGTGTGTGTGTCCGTTGTGATGTGAGTGTGTACTATGTTATGTACTATCATCCAAGAGAAGTCTCTGTGTGAAAGACAGAGCAGGCAGGGAGGGCACGAGCCTTGTATATATATATGCGTGTGAATGTATCTATATAAAGCAGTTTATTCTGCTCCCTTGCTAATCATTGGTGTTCACTTATACACCACCGGGAATTTTCCCATTCATTACTTAAATGTTTTATTATGAGTGTATTCTTTTATTCTTTGCACGTCAACAAGAACACGGACAAGGTTACCGTGATTTGTACTGACAAAGCAGTTACTGACGCAGGTGTTGGTGTTACTGCAGGAGGCTTGAACTTTGCTATGGGTTCAGGGAGTGGTGTTCAATACGGTGTTCTTGCCTTTAGAGATACCGAAACTGGTAAGCCTGTGCAAGCCAGCACTTGGAGTGGTATGGAGACCCTCAAGAATTGGACACGTGGTCTTGAACTTGATAACCTCAAGATGGGTAGTAACAAGGTCATTGACCAGAAGACTGGAGAAGCCACATCTATGGTGTGGGTTGAGCCAGCATAACTCAATGGGGAGGTGCCTTCGGGTGCCTCTCCTTTTAAAAGACATTGGTGGTGATTGATCAACACAAGCGCAAAGGACTAACGCAAGAATTGTTCATAGTTGTATTAGTGGTCTAATCTTTGCATGACAATGATGCTGTCCCGGTGTTTAAACCTTGTCATTGTTACATGGGATAGGGGGCGCAAGCCCTCTGTCTTTTTATGCTAAACTGTTTCTCTATTAGCAAATCTGTTCTCTGTTAGCAGATAGTTCCGCTTATTCTGCTCCTCTGCTACAAAACGGTGGGTGTAAGTGCCTGACAACTAATTGTTTACGTGTGTTAGTGTTTATATGTTACCACATATTTCCACATATTACCCCTTTTATTAATCCTTTATTTTCTTAATCAACATAAGTATATACATAGCTATACCACTTATGTTATTCCTTAATCTATCCCTTATGAAATCAATAGTACATATACCTGAGAGTTGTAAGCTAGAGTTCTATACTGGCATTGTTAATGCTCTTATAAGTATTGAGCATCTTATAGATGAGTTCAAAGAGCAGAACCCGGATTACAGTGAGTGGAGTGACGCAGATGAAATCATGTATAGTCAACTTATTCAATCACAAGGAACACTAGGTGTTCTTGTACAACAAATAGAAAAAGTATCTTAAATCCTTAAACCCTTTTATCATGTCCGTAATAACTATTTATAAAAACGAAGCATTACAATATCTTGAAGCATTACAGCTGGCTCATCATCACTTAGAGGTTGAGTATGCTAACTATGCTGATCGTGCACCTGAGGATGCAACCTATATGACTGATGGTGCTATCCATCGTATGGAAGCTCTAAACAAGAGCGTCTATCTTGTAGAGAAACTTATTAAGCAGATTGAGTCTGAAGTATTCACCCGTAAATCTTAAAACTATGAGAAACTTATTAATTGATTTAACAGCAGCCTTCTTTGGCTTGTTCTTAATTATTCTAAACATAACATTACTTGTGGCATACACCTGTGGAAATACATTTCCTACTAGGTTTAGTATCCTCATGCTATCATTAGCAGCAGTAGTGGCATTAGTTAATCGCATACTTGTTTGGACAAGGAAAGATTACTATATGTAAAACCGCCATATATGTCGTACTAACAATACCAGTATATAATACTAGTATTAACCGTAGTACATTAAGGCTAGGAAACAACTTGTTATTCATCCTTTAATTCTCTATACTATGCCTTCACTTAATATTAACCCTACAGAGACATTACTATATAACACTGCTCTTTATCATGCTATAGAGTATTTGGATAAAGAGTTAACCCGTTTGTCTAATAGCTACCCTCATATAGAGCTTATCAATAAAGAGGCAATGCGTGAATTAGATGAGATGGATTTAACTCTTAAATACCTTAAAGAACTTAGAGAGAAGTTTCCTATATCTTCTTAACTAATAACTATGGCACCCGGCTTTGTATACGTGAATGTAACATTGTTTAACTCGGGTGTCATAGTTTAATATAACTGTAGCATTGCATTAATTCTTTTCTTGGTCGTTCATGTTGTGCAATGTTACAGTTCCTTATAGACTGCAGTACCTTTTTTATTTAAGTGTTTTTGGTTCAGGGTACTGTAGTCTTTCTTGCATCTACATAAGTTGTTACAACCAGCTTTAGTAGATATCTATACGTTGTTTGTAATAGGTATTGGATAACCGGTACTGACAGATCATATGAAGATCTGGTGTACACCTGTGTTGTAGGTGGTGTATATAATATAAAACAAACGTAAAAACTCGTATAGGAATACCTGAGTATGTATATAAACTGCTTATTTTTTTTAACCCTAATTTATTTTCCATGAAGTATTTAATTAAACACCGTATGTTTTTGTATCTGATTGCCCTTGTTCTATTTGTAGGTATGACATCTACATCTTGTAGTGCTTATAGGAGTTGTAAGAATAACCCAGCAGTACGATGAGCTATAGAACATTTGAAGCATTAATGGTTATTGCAATCATTGCAGTAACTGGATTAGGAATCTTAACAATGATAACCCTTTAACTATGGCAGCTAGAATATCCCAAGAACTTCTTAGATCTGAGCTTAACACTTGGAAAAAAGATTATGATCAAGCCAAGCAGGAAGGTTTATACCCTGCAGAGTTTGGTAAGTTTATGAATATGAAATATAACTTTCAAGATCCTAAGCTTACTGATGGAACACCATTAGCAGATGCACTCATTATTATTTTTAATAATCATGTTGAGTGAAACGCTTTGGTATAGTAAACTATGATGTGATCTCAGATCCAGAACTTTCAATACAAGCCAAAGGTTTGTATAGTACATTGTCTTTATATGCAAACAATAAACGGGAATGCTATCCCTCAATATCTACACTAGCAGATCTAAATAACATTAGTCAGCGCCAGGTAGATAGGTTGATAAGAGAGCTTAAAGACAAAAAGTATATTATAAGAACTGGTAGAGTAATTACTTTAGTTTAAACTGTAGCTATATTACTACACTATATATAGCAACTAATTAAATATTAGTTGCACAATTACGACATAAGTGGTATGGTATTATCTATTTTTATTATGTGATAATACAATTACCCAATGGTCGTTTCATAGAATGCTCACTTGAGCAGTACTTAGATTTTGATGAACAAGATCTAAGAGATCTCAATGGCCTTAGCGGTACTTTTACAAAGGAATACATAAATCCCTTTTACTCTCCCTTTGCAGAGAAATCAACTCCTGTTGTACAGGATGAAGAAGAGTATGAGCCTGATGTCACTGAGATAGATAGTCGTACCAAGCTGAAAGATAAAGACTTTCAGCGGGATGATATCTAATCTTTTTTTTACATTTTTAATTTATTATTATGAGTTCAAACAGAGTAACTGTTTTGGCAGATGACATGGGTTGCGTTATGCGTGTATCACAAGCAAATCCAGAGTATGGTTTTATTCGTTTACAACAACAACGTGTCCAATTTACAAACGGTGGATGGGTAAAGTCCACAAACGTTTCTACATTATTGCATGGTAGAGTGGAAGACTTAGAGTCTTTGAACTTCCAGGCAAACCAGGAGATTGCAGGTAAGATTGTTATTAAAGAACAAACTGAACCTTTTAATCCTAACAACCCTGATCGTGACCTCAAGTATGCAGGTGGCACAGGAGTTATTTGTTGTGCATATGGAGAGCCTATCTATAGAAAGACTTTCTTTACAACTAATACAGAAGAAAGTGATGTGTTAATAGCACACACTAATGGTGATGCAATCCGTGAAGCCAATGGTATAACAACAGAGCAAGCTATTGCTGAACCTGTTGAGGAACTAGAGGCAGAAGAACAAGTCACGGAGGAGGAAGTAACTGAGGAGATTGAATCAGAAACTACCTTTGAACTTTAATTTGTTTCGTTTAGGGGCTGCTACGGTAGCCCCTTTTTTTATATACTTTTAATTTATACCCATGAGAACTTACTACAAAGGAATACTATCAGATTACCAGCTATATGCTGACCAAAGGTTTACTTATACAAAGCTGAACCCAAAGCAACACTTCTTGTTTAAGCGTGTATTACATGGTTTAAATGTATACGCAGAAGAAGAAGTAAGGGCCATGAGTCCATCAAAACGTAACAGAATCAAAAAGGTGTGGAGACGGGGACAAAGTGAGGTTAATACCTTAAAACAAAAGGTCTCTAATGAGTTTACTAACTCTATTTTTAGTATATTTAATAATAGCCAACTGGCTAAGAATATGATCACAGATGAGGTTGATCCAAAATATATTAATCGTTTCACACTAAAGCAACTTGGAATAAACTATGATCATTTGATTGTGCACTTTATGCATGCAGGTTTATTACCACACAACTTTCTACAACTTAAATGAGAAAAGTATCTAAGAAGATGTCTAAGATAAACTCCGAGTATTCTAAACTCAGGAGAAAGTTTTTATTAGAGCATCCTGTCTGTCATGCAAGTATAGACAGGTGCTCTGTAAAAGCAACTGAAGTCCACCATAAACGTGGAAGAGGTAAGTATCATTTAGACGTTAGCACTTGGTTACCAGTATGTAGAAACTGTCACACATATATTGAACTGAATTCAGAGGATGCTATTGAGTTAGGATTCTCAGATTCAAGAGTATAGCATGCTCCCATAGCTCAACTGGATAGAGCAACAGATTTCTAATCTGTAGGTTTCAGGTTCGAGTCCTGATGGGAGTACTAAAATTTTTATTATGAAAAAGTTATTAATAATTCTTATGAGCCTGTCACTTACAGGCATAGCATATAGTCAAGATAACCTACCAATGGATATCTTTATAGAAGCTCTGATACACACAGAGTCAAGAGGAGATACCTTTGCCGTAGGAGATAATGGTAGAGCAGTGGGTATACTACAGATACACCCTATTATGGTCCGTGAAGTAAATAGAATACTAGAAAAGAAAGGTATCCAAAGGAGCTATACTTATAATGATAGGTATAACTATGATAAGTCTATTGAGATGTTTCTCATATGGCATGAGTACTATCATAAGTACGCTTCATATGAGAGGATAGCACGGTGTTGGAATGGTGGACCAAGAGGAGATACTATGTATTGTACTAAAAGCTATTGGTACAAGGTTAGTTATTATATGAATCAATTAGCATGGACACCTTAAATATTATTATGCGTAAATTTTTATTTTTATTATTATTACTACCATACGTAGGTTATACACAGACAGCTAACCTTATATCATATAAAACGGAGATAGTAGAAAATACTTGGAACGGTTATGAGGTTACTGAAACTTATTATGAAGCTGTATCAATAGATCTTAGTCAAAGATTTATTGAGCTTGTTGAGATTGATCAGGCTTATAGACTAGCTTATAACATTCAGTATATTGATTATGATGATGGTATTAGCATGTATTCAATAGATAATACTAGTGATATGCTATTTATTGATTATGAAAATAACCAGATAGATGTTTGTATTGAATGGAATAATTATACCGAGCAATTTAATAAGTGCTGGATATTTAGTGATATTATAAATCTAAACAGATGATGATGACTGAAGTAACATTAGATGGAAAGAAAGTATCTCTAAATACATATGAGTTAGAGTACGAAGTTTTAAAAGACTATACATTCAGATGGTTGGATCATAAGGATAAACAGAAAGCAGTGCAAGAAACTGCTGATAGCTTTGGTCTACATGAAAGGATGGTAAAGCACATATGTTTATGAAAAAGTTTATACTATTTATATTATCAACAATCTGCTTAATAGGTTGTTCTCAAAGCTATACTGTAGGTAGGGTTATAGATGGTGATACATTTGTTATCATGTACAGAGGACAGCAAACTAAAGTTAGATTGATAGGTGTAGATACACCCGAAGCATATAATTATAGAAACGTTAGAAAAGAATCAGGTGGTGAACAAGCATCTGCATATACAAGATCCTTAATAGAAGGTAAGCAAATTACCTTAGAGTTTGATCATGTTATGTATGACAAGTATGGTAGGCTACTAGCCTATGTGTATCTATCAGATGGTAGAATGCTTAATGCTCTTCTTGTAGAGAAAGGCTATGCTGAGCCCGCTAGATATGAACCTAATGTTAGATATGCTGATCATTTTGAATCACTAAATAATTAATTATGAAGGTTTTGGAAAAAGTATTTGTAACTATGTTAGGTGCAACAATGGTATTGGTATTAATTAATGCCATGATTACTAGCTATAACTTAGCAACAAAACAACCGGTAATTATAGAAGTACCTATCATTCAGATTGATACTGTAAGAGATACTATTGAGGTACCTTTTATAGATACAATGTATACTAAAGATACCAGGTACCTGCACTATAATGCTGATACAACTATTGATAGTGCACTTATAATAGGGGGTGAATATCACCCTCCTGTTATGGTTGGTAGAAGCACTAGTGGATATGGATGGCGTTGGGGTAGAATGCATGAAGGTATAGACATTGCTTATAACAATAAGGATACAAGCTATTCAACCTTTGCTGGTGTAGTAAGGTATGCTAAAGCAGGTTACAACGGTGGCTATGGTAAGCTAGTTATTGTTAGACACTTTAATGGGTTAGAGACTTACTATGCTCATCACTGGAATCTTCTTGTAGAAGAAGGGGATACTATAGCAGCAGGTACACCCTTAGGTATCATTGGTTCAACCGGTAGATCTACTGGTCCTCACTTACACTTTGAGGTAAGATTCTTAGGTGAGTCTATGGATCCAGATGATTTTTTTGATGCTATGTCAGATACTTCTGACTTTGTTATAAGAAAGAAGCATAGCTATTATGAAGTAATATACTAATGAATTTAATTACAACCCATCCGATTAAAAAATCAGATCTAGGGTTTCATGCAAATTTATTTGGTGGCAAGTTGCTTGCGTGGATGGATGCCGCAGGAGCAGCTTTTGCTACTGAATGTTGTAGTACACCTAGAATGCTGACTATAAAGATAGATGAATGTGTATTTATACGTCCTGCTAAAGAAGGTCAACTAATTAAGATATATGGTAAGGTAGCAAAGATTGGTAACACATCTATTACTCTTTACTTAGAAGCAAGATCACATAATGTATATAGTGGTAATCAAAAGGTTATTCTATCTACAAAGATTAAGTTTGTAAGGGTAGATGAGCAAGGTGATCCCACTCCTATAGCAGAAACAATTAAAAAGAAATATGGAACAGAAAACATTCAAAGTCAAGAAGACAATTAAGATTAGAGATGACTACTCTGTAACGGTGTATCTGGTACAAGGTAGTGAGATATTAACTTTTGATATTTATCATGAGGCAGAGAAGTTTGTACAATTATTAAATGATAACTCAGATGATAACACACTCTACTATGTTGACTAACAGAGATCAAGTTCAGGAAGAAGCCCTTAAGGTTTCATTAGATAATGATAGATGTACTCTAGGTATATCAATGGGTGTTGGTAAAACTAGGATTGCAGTAAAGAACCTACAGGCTAGGTATAATCCTATGGTATCAGCACTTGTAGTTGTACCAAAGTTGTCAATTAAACAAGCCTGGTTAGATGAGTTAGAGAAGTTAAACCTTAATAGTTTAAAAGATCATATAACATTTGTGACATATCTTTCATTAAATAAGATGGACCCAATAGGCTATGATATTGTCTATTTAGATGAGTGTCATAGCATACTAGAAAGCCATCTACCCTTCTTAAACGCCTATAAAGGTATAGTCCTAGGGTTGACAGGTACACCCCCAGTACGTAAGAGTAGTGTTAAATACCGTTTATTAAATAGGTTTTGTCCAGTTAAGTATACATTTACTGTAGATAATGCAACTGACAATGATATTCTTAATGATTATAGAATAATTGTGCATATGTTACAGTTATCTAAACTTAAAACGTGTAGGAAACAAAACAAAAAGACAGGTGGTACATGGTTTACGTCTGAGGTAGATGATTATAGTTACTTATCTAAGAGACTATATGATGCAACTACACCTAAGCAACGGCAGATATCTTCTATAATGAGAATGAAAGCAATGCAATCTTATACTACTAAAGAAGATTATGCTAAAGGTTTAGTTAAGAACATGGATAATAAGGTAATTGTATTTGCTAATACTAAAGAACAAGCAGATAGGATAGCACCGCATAGTTATTATTCAGGCAATAGCAATTCTGAAGACAACCTTGAGTTGTTCGCGAATGGCCAGATAGATGCTCTCTCTTGCATTCTCCAGCTTAGTGAGGGTGTTACTATACCTAATCTAAGGCAAGGTATTATAATGCATGCTTATGGCAATGAGAGAAAGTCTGCTCAGAGAATTGGTAGACTATTAAGACTTAACCCAGATGAGACAGCTACTTGTCATATACTTTGCTATAAAGATACTGTAGATGAGAAGTGGGTTAGCAATGCACTTAATGAGTTTGATAGCTCTAAGATTAAATATTATAACCCTTTAAATAAAACCTATGAATAAGTTTTCAAACGATAAGTTTCTAGATGATGATTATCAATATCAAGAGTTCCTTGAACATCTTGAAGAAGGTGTTCCTGACTGTATTAATTGTGGGGAAAATACTCTTGTATTTGCTCCTTCCACTCCTGAACATTTACTTTGTTTATCTTGTGGTCACGAGTTTGTTTCAGTAGATAATAAGATTAGATTCAGATGAGAGATAACATACACCTAAAGCTATCTATTAAGGATGGAAAGTTACACTTTCCTGTTAAGGCATACAAGACTAAATATGAAAGGTTTCTAAGGGATGCACCGGAAGGTGCTAGAGTAGAACTGTTCATTAGTATTGCAGATGGTAAGGGTACCAATGCTCAGTTGGCTAGGATTCATGCAATGTGTAGGGAACTAGCCAACGAGATTGGTTATACTTTTGAGGAGATGAAGCTACAAATTAAACGTAAAGCAGGTTTATGCTTTATGCGTAATAAAGTGGAGTATTGTAAATCATTTGCAGACTGTGATGCTAGTGAATTGAATCTAGCAATACAAGCATGCATAGAGATTGGAGACTTTAATGGTATCCAGTTAAGATGATTTCTTATTTAGCTCAGAGTATACTTGGTCATACATATCCTTGTATCTCTCAGCAAATTCTTTTACAGACTCATCATCACTCTCATCTAGTGTAAGAAGCTCTTTAGACATCTCCTCTACTTTTGCATTGACATCATCAGATATTTCTACTTCAGATGATAGTCCCTGCTTAATAGCTTTTGTCTTAAGTTCTTGGATTAATGAGATAATAATGTATAACTGTGATTCAGCAGGAGATAATTGTATATCAGTTTCTCCTCCTGTTAATTTTTTAAATTTTGCAAGCGTCTCAGGTAAAGCTGTCTTATCCTCTAGGAAACCCATCATAGTCATTAGGATAGATTGTAAGCCTGATATATATGTTGTGGATATTTGAATATCCTCAATCACACCTTTGGGATCAAATACAGTTTTTTTATGTGACATATTAAATAGTTATTATGGCGAATATAGATATAAATAAAATAAGAGAAAAGTTTTTAGTAAAGTTATTTCCATCAGGTTGGGATAGGATACTTGAACCATACATAAATGGGAATGAGTTTAAAGGAGCTGTTAATCAGTTAATTGAGCGTAGAGAACAGGGTCATAAGTTTGAACCTGAGTTTAAGAATATCTTCAGAGCATTTGAGGTTTGTCCTTATGATGATCTTAAGGTTATTCTTATAGGACAAGATCCTTATCCACAAGAGGGTGCAGCAGATGGTATATCATTTAGCTGCAGCAGAAAGGATAAGTATGAGAAGTCTTTACAGTATATCTTCAAGGACCTATATGGTAAGTATGAAGGTAAAGATAAAGATCTAGCACGTTGGTCAGCTCAAGGTGTTCTGATGCTTAACACAGCTCTTACTGTACAGGTAGGTAAGATTGGTTCTCATTATGATATATGGGATCCTTTTACAGATTATCTGCTTACAGTATTGAATGCTAATAAAAATGATAGGGTAGCAATACTCTTGGGTAAGAAAGCTGAGAAGTGGGAAGACCATCTAAGCAATCAGCACATATTAAAATGTTCACATCCAGCTTCTGCTGCTTATAGTGGTGGTACTTGGCGTAGTGGAAATATATTTAAACATGCAAATCATTTATTGATTACGCAGAAAGAAAAGAAGATAGAATGGTAGAAATAAAACTTAATAAAGATTTTAATAGAGACTTTAATCAGTATAAGAACTATATTAAAACAGTTTATGGTGTAGAAATATTTTATATTAATCAAGATGGAACTACTAACATACCTGACAGGGTAGTACCAGTTGAAGTTAAAGAGGCTGAGACTGTTGAGCACTTATCAATGGAAGCAATAGCTAATATTGTTATAGAATTTATGCATGAGGATAGTCCTCATTTAAGAAAATATAAAGACTTATGTGCTAAGTGGAGGAATCGTGATTACATAGTTTTCAAAAGAATATTTTGTATGTTTGCTAGACAAGCAGGGAACACTGTTACATCAATAGGTAAGTTCTTAGATAATGATCATTCTAGTGTTATTCACCAGCTTAGACAAGCTAATATACATATTGATGCTAGTGATAACTTTTTCATTACTAGATACCAGCTAGTTAAAAATAAGATAGATAATGTGGCAAATATTTCAGAAGATTCTAACCAATAAACTCACACCCAACCAATGCTTAGTTCTTTATGGTATACATAAGAAGATAGCGGTTAATGTTGGAGGTGATGAAGATCTTGATTATTTGCTTAATGAAGAGTTTATCGTAGATGGTAAACTTACAGCTAAGTCTAAGAAGATCATTATAGAAATTGATAACTACTTTGTTAAGTCTAAGAAGAAAACAGATATCCAACTAATGGGTAAGGACTATGCAAACAATATCAAACTTTACAGAGAGATATTCCCTGCAAAGAAGTTACCCAGTGGTAAGCCAGCAAGAAATAATATTAAAATTCTTGGTGAGTCTTTCCGTTGGTTTTTTGAAACGTTTGATCACACATGGGATACAGTCATAAAAGCAACACGTATGTATGTGAACGAGTACAGAGACAATGGTTATCTATACATGCAGACAAGTCAGTACTTTGTCTGTAAACAGGATAAACATAAAGTCAAACACTCTTCACTAGCAGACTATTGTGATATGATTGTTGATGGTGTGAGCACAGAAGACGATCACTTTACAGAAAAGGTAGTATGAAATCAGATAGTAAAAGTGCAGTCATTGCTTTTTGTAATGACTTAATCAGAGAACACAGAGGTGAAGGTGGTATTGAAGAAGGTCTTATTGGATACAAGTATCCTAAAGATATGGCAATCCGCGCAGCTCTTATAACTTGTCAAAGACTGATAGAAGTTACAGGCAAGCCTTTTTACTATCGTGCAATTGATTATTTAAATGGATTAAATGAGTAAGATAGAGAAGGCTTGGGATGGACAGTATACTGCTTTTAACGAAGCACTAAAGTATATGCATAATAGACAACAAGGCAAGGAGAAGTCAGTACTTACACCTTGGCCTAAGTTTAATGATGCAGCTACTGATGGTTTAGAATGGAACACTCTAACAGTTATTGGTGGAAGACCGGGGTCAGGTAAGACTCTAATCAAAGACCAGATTGTAAGAGAATCTTTTGTTTTAAATCCCACGGATGACTTCCGTGTGTTAGAGTTTCAATTCGAGATGGTTGGTAGAACCTCAGCTATTAGAGAGTTTAGTTCCTTAACAGGTAAGACCTATAAAGAACTATGCTCAGCAGGATCTACTTTGACAGCAGATGTATTAAACACTTGTCACCAATATGCTAAGGAACGTGTCAAGTATCCCGTTGATATAATCTCAACACCGATGACAGTAAACCAAATGCGGGAGCAGGTTGACATGTATATGGAAGAACACAAGGGTAAACAAACTATTATCACCCTTGACCATTCCATCCTCGTAAAGAGAGCACCCTACCAGAATAACAGACTTGATATGTTATTTGAATTGGGTGAGTTCTTTACACAGTGTAAGCGTGACTATCCGTGTTTATTCATCTGTCTGTCTCAGTTGAATCGTAATATTGATAACCCGGATAGAGCTGTTGATGGTAAGTACGGTAACTATATTCTTGAATCGGATATCTTTGGATCAGATGCAATGCTTCAACATGCAGATACATTGATTGGTATCAATCGTCCTGCTAAACAGAAGATAAGATACTATGGTCCTGATAGATATATAATTGAGAATGATCGTACTCTAGTTCTTCATTTCCTCAAAGCTCGTAATGGTGATGCTCGTATGAGTTTCTTCAAAGCTAAGTTTGAGAATATGGAGATTGAAGAGATGGCTACTCCTGGAACACAAGAAAGAAGATGACAAATGCATTTAGTAAGAAGATTAAAATAAAAAATGATAGGAAAGGTTTATTAGTATTATTCAATAAGAAGACTGATGAGGATGATAAGTTTATAAAAGTTCAAGATGGCCTTGGTGTAAACCTATGGGTTAAAAAGTCTTGGATATATAAACACCATCTACGTAGAGATCAGTATGCTGTTATACTAGACCTGACAGCAGAAGAACAATTCAATGCTCATTATCAAAAAGAAACAAAGAAGTTCTTTGATGTAAGAGCGGAGAGTAGTGGTAATTCAGTAAGTATAAATAAACTAGAACGTGGTAAAATAAATGGTAAGAATATGACACCTGAAGAAAGAAAATATAAAGTAAGAGAGTTACGGATTGAGCACAAAGGTTATTTTGATAGTCTTGATGATAACTTTCTATATATACCTAAGATGGCATACAGACCTAAGGGTAAAGATGATATGCATGTATCCTTTTTTCCAAGTGAATTGGAGAAGGGTAAAGATATCTACACTGAGTTTGTAAGTTATGAGTATGACTCAGAAGATCCAAAGAGAACTTTGTATCTGTTAGAGTATGATCAGGATTGGAAAGACATCTATGAGATAAATGAAAGCAGTTCGGGATATAAGAGACATCTTGTACCTGTATCTAAGCTAAAAATTATCAATGATGTTACCTCTCGTAACAAAGAAATCATTACCTTTGATACTCCTCTAGAGAATCCTGATGATAGTCAAAAGGATTTGTTTAAAGCATTGGGTACAATAGCTAAACAACTAGATAGGATAGCAACAATTTTAGATAAAAAATTAAACTAATGGCACAAAGTGTATTAATTATTGCAGACTCTGGCACTGGCAAGTCCACTGCTATCAGAAATCTCAACCCTGAAGAAACCTTCATTATAAATATTGCTAATAAACCTCTACCGTTTAAAGGTTGGAAGTCTAAGTACACCTTGGTATCTAAGGATAACCCAAAGGGTAACATGACTAATGCCTCTAGCAGTACTGGTATATTAAAAGCAATAAATTATGTGAATGAAAAGATGCCACATATCAAGAACTTAGTTATTGATGACTGGCAGTATATGTCTAGCTTTGAATATTTTGATAGAGCATTAGAGAAAGGTTATGATAAGTTTACTCAGATTGCTGCAAATCTTGCACAGGTTGCTAAGACCCCAAAAGATTTGAGAGATGACTTATATGTTTTCTTTATGACTCATTCAGAAGATTCAACAGATGTTAATGGTCACCGTAGGGTGAAAGCCAAGACTATTGGCAAAATGATAGACAATACTCTCACACTTGAGGGATTGTTCTCTATAGTACTATTTGGAAAGGTAGTAAAGAAAGATGATGGTACTTTGGATTATGGTTTTGAAACTGTGAACAATGGAGAGAATACTTGTAAGTCTCCAATGGGAATGTTTGAAGAGCCTTTTATTCCAAATGACCTTCAGTTAGTTAAGGACAAAATTTATAATTACGAAAATTAAAACTATGTTAAGTACAAAAGATATGTCAGCAGGAGGTGGAAGAATCAGCCCCCTTATGAACCCAGGTAACGTTACATTTAAAGTTAATGATGTAACTCTACAACAGACACCTTATGATAAGGATGCCTATAACATCTATCTACATATAGAAAGCAAGCCAATTGGAGGTGACTTCCAGGGTTTTCTAAGAGATAGAAATAATGAGGCTCTTGGACGTTATGAGGGTCAGGTAGGAAGAGTTAGAGCTAGTCAGTATCCTTTTAAAGATACTACGTTACCTAGTGGAAGAGATATTTCCCGTGATCAGGAGATTCTTAAGACAATGATCTTTCTTGCCTCAGCATTTGGTGTAAGAGAGGAACTTGATATGATTGAGGCAGATACTATTGAAGACTTTGTTTCTTCAGCTGGTCCTATCATATGCACGGGTTCATTTGTTAATGCGTGTTTAGGCTCTAGGGAATGGGAGAACAATGAAGGTTATATCAACAATGATTTGTATCTACCAAGAGTTTCTAAGGATGGTGTTCCAATAGAGCGGGAAGGTGTAGAGAACTCTAGACTATTAACATTTGATCGTGAGACACATGTCCGGCCAGTTGTTAAGAAAGAGTCTACAGAAACCTCTAAGTTTGAACCAACTAAGAGTTCAGTTGGAGATGACTTTGATCTCTAATAATTAGAAAGGGGGAGTGAAAGCTCCCCTTTTTTTATAACTTAGTTAGATGTTCAGTACTAGAAATCTAGTTGACACTCACAATGATGTACCCAGCTATTGGGTATTTCAATACTATCTTAATCTACCTGAAGTACTAACCGGTCAAGCTGTAAAAATTAAATCTATATTCAATGCTAATGAGCGCACACCAAGCATGTGCATCTATGTAGATAGCTCAAGAAATGAATATATGTTTAAAGACTTTTCTACTGGGACCTATGGCAGCAAGATTGATCTTGTTAAGACTATATTCTCTGTAGATTATAGTCTAGCTGTAAGTAAAATACTAGATGACTACAACAGTTATGTAAAGAAGAATGGTTCTGTAGACATTACTATTAACCCCGCAGCTAAGTGGGAGATAGATAATATTAAAACAAGAACCTGGAACACTGATGATGCAGATTATTGGTTACAGTTTAGAATTGGTACTAGCTTACTTAATAAGTATAATGTCAAGCCCCTTGAGTATTATAATATGCTTAGGATTGATAATGGTAAGGTAGATAAGATCAAGATAGAAAGCGCATGTATGTATGGTTATTATACTAAAGATGATAGTCTTTATAAAGTATATAAACCAAAGAGTAAAAAGCGCAAGTTCTTTAGAATAGCATCTCACCTGCAAGGGTTAGATCAATTGGAATATAATCAACCGTATCTTGTGATATGTTCATCTTTGAAAGATGCAATGTGTCTAAAAGGATTTGGATATAATATTGAAGTAGTAGCACCTGAGAGTGAGACTAGTGTAATTAAACCAATATATATTGAAAGCTTTAAGAAAAGATACAAGAAGATTATCACCTTGTTTGACTCTGATGACGCAGGTCATCAAGCAATAGAAAGGTACAAAGAACTATATGATGTTAATGGTTGCGCGTTAGATATTGCTAAGGATATATCTGATGCTGTAAAAGACCATGGATTTGAGAAGGTGCATACAGAGCTCAAACCTTTACTCAAAAAAACTATATATGAATAAATGGTTTATACCGGGCAATGTCCCGTCAAGTAAGAATGGTAGGAGATGGACAGGTAAATATTTTATCTCCAGCAAAACCGTAATGAACTATAGAAAAGCTACAAAGTCTTTATATGAAGATATGAAAGATAGCTTTGTAGAAGAGTTCTCTAAATATAAATACCCTGTAAGGGTAGGGTTCACCTTTCATAGAGGTAGTAGACACAAGTTTGATTATGTTAATCCTTTACAAACTGTACAGGATGATATGGTTAAACACGAGTGGATAGAAGATGATAATGCTGATATCTTACTCCCTGTGTTCTATCAATATGATTATAACAAGGAAGAACCTGGTGTTACAATTGAAATTTTAGAAGATAATATTTTGAAAGATGAAGTTTAAATTTACGTTTGAAACAACAGATGATTATAATGATGCTACAAAGTCTTCTCCTGAGTTTTTGTTTAATACTGTAAGATTTAAGGTAATAAGAAAGACTGGTGTAATAGACTATCCAGTATATTCTATGGAAGAGTATGTATCAGAAATGTTTAGACTACATAATAATAATGATGTAGTAGAGTTTCATGCATATCCTACTGAACACTTTTATGATCAATGCAAGTATTATGAATCAATGATATAGCTTATGAAAGATATAGCAAATCAAGTTTCTAGATCGTCTAAGAAACTTTTATTTAAAGAGCCTTTTTACGGGCTCTTTTTAGTTGGACTAAATAAGGAATACTCTGAGAGAGTTCCTACTGCAGGTGTTAGTAAGAATGATATAGGTGTAAAGCTAGCTATCAATCCAAAGTTCTTTATGGATCTTAATGAAGATCATAGAATGGGATTGATTAAGCATGAGCTTTTACATATATCTTTTGGTCACCTGCTTATACGTGATAAGTATCCAGATAAGAAGCTATTTAATATTGCTGCGGATCTAGAGATCAATCAATATATAGATAGAAGTTGCTTGCCTGATGGTGGTATAACTATGGATACCTTTCCAGAGTTAAAGCTTGATAGAAGAGCAGGTACTGATTATTATTATAAGGAGTTGGGTAAAGCTCAACAGGATGGTACATCTCCTTCTCTAGAGAGTATACTAGACCAAATGGATGGTAGCTCTCAATATGATCACCCTACATGGGATGAGATGAATGATTTATCTGAATCTGATAAGAAGCTTATACAGAAGCAGATAGAACATCAGTTGAAGGAGACTGCAGAAGCAGTAGAGAAGAAGCAAGGTTACGTACCAAGTGAGCTTGCAGATTTAATACGTAGACTGACAAATCCTGAACCTGCTAAGTTTGATTGGAAAGGATATCTAAGAAAGTTCTTTGGTAACTCTACTAAGAGTTATACTAAGAAGCTTAGAAGAAAGTTCAATAAAAGATATGCGGGTAGTCCAGGTCTAAAGATTAAATTTAAAAACAACATTCTTGTTGGTGTAGATACTTCTGCATCAGTAAATAATGATGAGTTAAAAGAGTTCATGAATGAGCTCGTGCATATGCATAAGACAGGTCATTGTATTACTGTAGCACAGTGTGATACACAGCTAACAAGTGTTGAGGAATTTAATCCTAAGAAAGATTGGGATATCAAAGGTCGTGGAGGTACTGACTTCCAACCTGTTATAGATCATTTTAATCAGAATAAGAGCAAGTATACTGCTCTAGTATATTTAACTGATGGTGAAGCTCATTCTCCTACAGACTGTCCTAAGAATACTCTATGGGTTCTTAGTAGCAGATCAGATATGAATGAAGCGTTACCAGGTAAAGTAATTAAACTAAACTAATCATGGCACAAGTTAATTTAAATATTGATGAACTAAAGGGTTTTGTAAACCACATTATAGAAAACAATCGTTTCCTACAGAAGGAAAGTAAACCACCAGTTGCAATTGAGGTTGTGGGTGAATCAGGTATTGGTAAGACTTCTACTATTGTAGAGTTGGCAAAGGAGAATAATCTAGACTTTGTAAAGTTGAATCTAGCACAGATTGAGGAGCTGGGTGACTTAGTAGGTTTTCCTGTACGTCAGTTTCAGATGTACAAGGAAGTAAAAGTTAAACCATCTAATGATGGACTTAACTATACTGCTGCACAAAGAGCTGCTGCATCTAAGGATGTTGCAAACATGACTACCAAAAAGGTAGGTCAATGGGTAGATGAACTCGCAGTCAATGAGTATCTAAAGAATGGTTTCAAGATGACCGGTAAGAATAGAATGTCTTACTGTGCACCTGAGTGGATCTCTGATAAGAAGCAAGGTGGTATCCTTCTACTAGATGATTGGAACCGTGCTGATGTAAGATTCATTCAAGCTGTTATGGAGTTGATTGATAGACAGACTTATATCTCTTGGTCTTTACCAAAGGACTGGCACATCATTCTAACTGCTAATCCAGACAATGGAGACTACATGGTTAATAGTATTGACTCAGCTCAGAAGACTCGTTATATTACTGCAAACCTAAAGTTTGATGTAGATGTATGGGCAAGATGGGCAGAGGAAGCTAACATAGATACTAGATGTATTAACTTCTTATTACTTAACCCAGAGTTGGTAACACAAGAGACTAATGCAAGATCTATCACTACGTTCTTTAATTCTATCTCTAGCTTTGATAGCTTTGAAGACAACCTAGCTATGATCCAAATGATTGGTGAGGGCTCTGTTGGTAGTGAGTTTGCTTCTATGTTTACTATGTTTATTAATAATAGACTTGATAAGATTGTAACTCCAAAAGAGTTATTGACTGATCAAGATGAGTCTAAGATTATTAATAAGCTAAAGTCTTCTGTTGGTACAGGTGATTCTTATCGTGCAGATATTGCATCTATACTAGCTACAAGGCTAGCAAACTATTCTATAGTTTATTCTAAAGAGAACTCAGTAACTGCTGATATAGTCACTAGACTAGAGAAGCTTTGCACTGGGGATTATTTCACAAATGATCTGAAGTATCTTGTTGTAAGAACAATATACAATGGTGCTCGTCAGAAGTTTAATAAGCTTATGATGAAGCCTCAGATTGTTAAAATGACAATGGCGTAATGAGTAAAGTATTTCAAGAAATTGATAATACTATTGTTACAAATCTTCTTGGGAGTGAGGTACGGGAAATAACCGTGCCTTACTCTGAGGAGAATTTTAATAATAGCATATATCTTATTAAGACATCGCAGTATTATGATTTTGTAGAGACTTTTAAATCTGATACTGATCCTTCTGCTTTAAAAGGTAAGAAGGTTTATATTGTACCAGGCATAGAGTACACTAATGATAGAATGCGTGGTATACTTGATGCTCTTGATATTAAAATAACAGGTAGTCTTAAAAGAGCTGATGCAGTTGTAGTTGGTAAGACTCTCGATATTACCACAGATAGATGGACACCATTCTCTAATAGAAATATTATGGGTTATTTAAAAGGATATCATGTAGGCTATGGTATTTCTCGTATGGGTGATGATAGCTTTGTTGATATGGTAAATGATCATGATAAACCAGTCTTGTTTCATCCAAATCTAGGTTATAGACCTAGCGCATATGCAAACAATGCTCATAATGCAGATAGTATTTATGAGAAGTATATCACCAGTGGTGGTCTTAAGATTATTGATGCAATTAATAATGGGCTTGGTGTAGTTAATGCTGAGGATATTATTAATAACCCAGTAACTAAGCTAACTCTTGATGAGGAGCTAGTAGAAACTATATCTTCACAGGTATGGGGGAGTGATGAGGATGTTGCTATGGCAGGAACAATCTTACCTAACATTGATTATGAAACTAACATTCATTATCTATGGAAGCTAGCTGATAAAATTAGTGGTAGAATCTATAGATACAATAGGAGCAAAGATGTAAAGACATGGATTAATAATAGTAATTTTCTTAGGCTCTCACGAATGAATTCATTTGAAATGATTGAGTATCTACAGAAAAAAGATAAGCTTGATCATGCATCATTTACTTATCTAGAACCTATTTATAGAAAGGGAATCTTGGTTCAATCATCTGGTGACTACAGTGGTATTCCACCTAAAGAACATCCTATATACAAGTTTAAGGTTGAGATTAAACCAGAGTTTTTAAAATATATGAAAAATGAAGAAAGCGTTAAAAGTACTGATTGATAGTCAGAAAGATGGTGGTCATGTTGTATCTATTACAGATGGTTATATTTTTGATTATAATATGGATAGAAACTCTATGGAAAGTTTTAGCCGTGAAACGGGTATAATCTTTAATAAACTAGATAGTAATTCTCTAAAGGGTAAAACCTTATATAGATATCCAAAGATTAATCTATCAAGAGATAAAATAAGTAGCATTAAACAAGATTATGGAATCTCTGTTACAAGAGATTACCATAAAGCTGACTATCTTGTTGTGTCTCAGAAGTATATTAACTCTAAGGTAAATCAGCTTGGTTATCGTCCTAGAGTCTATACGGTTGAAAGTGTGCTAGCTGATATGCATAAGCAGACTATAGATTTATCTGATGTAAGAGCTGCTATAAATGATCATGAGCTTGTATTGTTTGAGTATAAGGGTTATGGTTGGCATAGAAATTATGAGATAACAGTTACTCCTATGTTAGAACAAAGGTACCATTCATCATTCATGAATAAAAATGCATATACATTACTTAGCTGTGGTAATCTTGTACTAGATGAAAACATTAATAATATAATTAGTAGGGAGTCTCCTACTATTACAGAAGAGATGTTTGATAATCTAGAGGAGATGATTCGTACAAGAAATGAGGATGATGTTAGTATGGCATTGAATGTTATGGCTAATAGTAATTATACTGAGTCTATAGATAAGATTGCTTTATTACTTGTGACAAATCATAGTGCTTTGTGTAGGTGTAAAGCTTGGAACTCTGTTGGTGTTAAAGCAATGAGATCTACTTTCTCTGCATTTAATATGCAACTGGATGATTATGCACATGGTTATAATAAATTCTTTGATGTCTTATTATCTAAGGGTGCAATGACTAGCTTTGCTGTTAGGAAAGTTAGACACTTAATCTTCCAAAGATTTCTCAATAGATTCTTTGATGATGATCCAGATACAGGCAAGTATACAATGCCGTTTCATATTAAGGAAAGTGATTTAATGTTAGCTCCTAAGTATGCAAAGGAGTTCACAGAGAAGGAAATGGTTGAGTATGGTAATGCCATGCTTGATGCAAGAATGCAATTTCCATTTTAAGATGCTATGATTGGTAGGGGTGTGGCGAAAGCTGCACCCCATCTTAAACTTTTATTATGCAAAGAAATAATCAGAAAGAAAAAGAGTTCTATTCTAAACCGTTTAAGTTTAGTTACTCATCGTTAAACAAATTATTATTCTCCCCAAGTCTTTTTTATAAAGACTATATACTAAAGGACAGAGAAGAGAGATTAGATAAGCACCTTGTAGAGGGTAAGCTTATACACTGTCTCTTATTTGAACCACAAAATTTAGAGGAAAAGTTCAGCGTTATGCCGGGCAAGACACCTACAGATAGCATTAAGAAGGTTTTGTACTATTTAAAAGACAAAATAAGAGGTGACCTGCTAAATGTAAATAGCAATGTTTATATTCTAGATGCACTTAAGATTGCAAACCTTTATCAATCTTTTAAAGAAGATGAGAAAAGGCTGGCTAAGATCCAGACAGAAGACAATGAAGCTTATTGGCAGTTCATTAAGAACACTAAGGCAGATGTTGTTGATATGGATACCCTACAGAGATGTAAGGATAGAGTTGAGTTGATTAAGTCTAACAAAGATGTGATGTCTTTATTTACTAAAGAAGAAACAGACTTTGAGTTAGACTCTATTACTACACATGCAGAAGCATATCTTGAATGCGGGTTACATGATAGAAACTTTGGACTTAAAGGTTTTGTAGATTATTACTCTATAGATGAGGAAGCTAAACAAGTTACTATCTGTGATCTCAAGACCACGGGTAAAACAATTGCTGACTTTGCTGAGACTGTAGACTTCTATAATTATTGGTTACAAGCAGCAATGTATTGTAAACTTGTTTATGAAAACCTGTCTGAAGACCGTGACAGTTATAAAATTACTTTTAAGTTTGTAGTTATTGATAAGTATGATCAAGTATATGTATTTGATGTATCTGATAAGACTATAACAAACTGGATGGAAAGCCTATTTGAAACTCTCAACATTGCACAATATCATTACTCTAACAAAAACTATTCACTCCCATATCAGTTTCTGGAAGATAAAGTAGTATTATAATGCGTGGGGTATACACAAAGTATTTTCAGAAGAGCAAAGTATTTATCTATCCTTTACTGGGAATAAAGAAAGGTATAGACTTTGTTCCTGAGAATACTTATATGTGTTGGGATACTTTATATAATACAGGAGACTATAAGTTAATCTGTTCTTATATAGTAGAGGACTCACCGGAGTTCAGAAAGTTTGAGGAGAGGGTTATATTCTCTAACAAGCATTATCATGACTTTCATGAGATTGATAAGGAGCATATGTTGTATGCTTTTGATCTATCCTCTTATAAGAATGATATAGATTTGTTTTTGCAGGGTAAGTACTCTAAACTTAGTGATGACACCATGGAAATTATTCTTAATTTTTTTGGTGATGATGGTCAGATAGCTCAGTGTGTATTAGGATTTCTTTTTCCAGAAGAGGTCCATGATAAATATGCAGAGTATCTTGATGTTGATATTGATGTAATTAAAAAGGCGCATGAGGTGTGTACACCACCTGATATGAGTTTGGAATGTTGTGAAGAAAATATTCCCTTCCCTTTAAATTTAGTCAAATAGTATTATATTTACGTGTACAAATTATTTAGTATGACAATTGGTAAAAATATGTTAATAGTTTCCTCATCATTTAGAGGAGCAAAATCTTTTAATTTAGTTCCAGCTACTCCGGAGTCTCCGTATGTTGAAGCTATGTATGATCCTTCTTCAGGAATTCTTGCTGTTATTAGCAAGGTAATGAAGCAATCTTATCACATGATCCCAAAGCTTGATGACAATGGTGATCCATTAAGAGTAAAGGGTACACCAAGAGAAGGAGGCAAGACTGTCCGTGAGGAAAGAAGACTTGTTGATACTTTCTCTGAGTTTTATCTTACTGACAAGCAAGAGATAAGTGATTTTATCAATATATTTGCTGTGAATGCTGAGTCCTTTGACTTCTCACAGTACATGGTAGATGTAGAAGCTACCGAAAAGAGTCCTATAATTACTATGGGCTAATATGTATATATAATGAGTTTAGAAAGAGGGGCATTAGCTCCTCTTTTTTTTTAAATATATGCGTATGAATCATTGGATAATGGATTATGAGACGCTCAACAATTGCTTCATAGCAGTGTTTGAGCACTATAAAACATCTGAGAGAAAAGTATTTACCGTACATAAATCTCAGAATGACTTCAAGGCATTCCTATTATTTCTTGGTGATAACATTAAGAATAAGGAATGGCACATATCCTATAATGGTTTAGCGTTTGATGCTCAGGTTACTCAGTATATTCTTGATAACTGTTCTTCTTGGGATATAGAAGATGCAGATCAAATAGCAAGCATGATATATCAGTATGCTACCTCTTGCATACAGAAAAGTAATGCGGGTCAGTTCTTGGATTATCCTCATTGGAAAATTAAGATTGGGCAGATTGATATATTTAAAATGCATCATTGGGATAACCCGGCCAAGAGATCTAGTCTAAAGTGGATTCAGTATAGTATGGATTGGGATGACATGATTGATATGCCTCTCCATCACTCTACACAGATTGAAACTCCAGAGCAGATTGAGATGATAACAACGTACTGTATAAATGATGTTAGGTCAACTAAGGAAATATTTAATAGATCAAAGTCACAGATAGCACTAAGAAAGGAGCTAACTAAAACCTATGGTATTAATTTGTTTAGTGCCTCAGAGCCCAGGATAAGCAAGGAGTTATTTGCTTATTATCTTTCAGATAAACTTGGCAAGAGTAAGTCTCAAATTAAAAAGCTTAGGACCTTTAGAAGAGTGGTTAAGTTCAAAGATATTATACTTCCATATGTTAAGTTTAATGTACCTGAATTTAAGTTACTTCATGAAAGGTTTAAGGCTGCTGAGATAATGACTGACAATCTTAGGGGTGGGCTTAAGTATAAAATGGAGTACAAAGATGTAGTCACTCACTTTGGTTTAGGTGGTGTGCATGGTGCTAGAAGAAGTGGAATATTTGAGAGTGATGATGAGTATGTTATTATGTCTTCAGATGTTACAAGCTTCTATCCTAACTTAGCCATCAAGAATAGATTTTCTCCAGGTCATTTTCCAGAGGATGAATTCTGTGATCAGTATGAGTGGTTCTTTAAAGAAAGAAAGAAGATACCTAAGAGTAATCCTATGAACTATGTCTATAAGATTATTCTTAACTCAACCTTCGGGCTTAGTAATGATAAGAATAGTTTTTTCTATGACCCTGAGCTGTGTATGAAAATCACAATTAATGGTCAGCTTACTCTAATGATGCTCTATGAAATGATAATGGAACGTATACCAAATTCTACTGCGCTTATGCAGAATACAGATGGTATAGAGACTATTATCCCTCGTAAGTATATTGATGAGTACATGGATATCTGCAAAGAGTGGGAAGAGATTACTAATCTTAACCTTGAACATGATCAATATGAGAAGCTTATAATAGGTGATGTAAATAATTATATCGGTGTCCTTGGATATAAAGAAACTGATATGACTACATGGCGGGATATTAAGAAGAAAAACCCACACTATCTATTTAAGATAAAGGATGGTAAGTTCTTGCATGCACCTGCTAAGATGAAAGGTAGATTTGACTTTCATAATTTACAGCTCCATAAGAATAAGTCTAAGCTTATTATTAAGAAGGCTATATATCATTACTTTGTGCATAATATATTACCCAGAGACTTCCTTAAGAACAATAGAAATATTTTAGACTATTGTATAGGTGGTAAGTCTAAGGGTGATTGGATGCAGATGGCTCGGTCTTTGGAGAAGGGTCTTTATAAAGAAGACAAACTGCAGAAGATCAATAGATATTATATCTCTAAGAGTGGCATCAAGATAGTCAAGGTTAATCAAAAGGATAATCGTGAGGTTCAGCTTGAAGCCGGTAGGTGGATGCAAACCATCTTTAATAAGATTGATATCAAACCCAGGTGGGAGCAGTATGATGTTGATGAAGCTTACTATATTAATGCTATAGAGCAAGAGATAAATAATATTCTTGCTAAGCCAATCAATCAATTAAAATTATTTTAATGGTTAAGGTCCAGGAAACTAAAACATTAGTTACCAAGGACAATAACAATAGTGCTAACTGCATCGCTCCAAATGTAATCTATGGTTGCTTTGGAGGGTGCGTTAACACTTATTGTTATATGTCTAGGTACAATGGCACTAGAGTGTTTGTCAACAAGAACGTTGATGATATATTTAATTCTGTAGTTGAATGGGAAAAGTCTTTTACTAAAGTCCCTGATCAACAAGACCCAGTTTATACAATGGTAGACATTGCATGTAACACAGATCTTGTCAGGATGCAGAAGTATATGCCTGAGCCTTTGATAGATTATATAAAACGTTATGATGATCACCCACAGTTAAAAGCTACAATGGCAACTAAGTTCCCAGGTCAGCTTAAACTAGATGTAAATCATTTTAACAAGCCACCAAGAGTGCGTGTTAGTCTAATGCCACAAGAGTATTCTAATATACTTGAGCCAGGCATGCAGAAGATTCATAAAAGAATCCCTGATATAAATAGACTGAAGACTCTAGGTTGGGAGGTGCATATAAATTATAGTCCATTAATCTTTTATCCAGGATGGAAAGAAGAGTATGATAATTTGTTTGCGCAGGTTAAAGAACAGGTTGGTGTTAATAAATGCGAGGTTATTGCTTTAACTAATCATAAAAATCAAATGGTTAAAACTACAGATAAGGCTAGAGAGATAATGAAGTATTCCCGCGAAGTTAAAAACTCCAAAGGGATAATGAGATATCCTCTTCAGCATAAGTCTAGATTACTAAATGAGTTCAAAGATATATACACAAAATATTTCCCTGTGGAAACAATTAGATATATATTTTAACTGACTCAGTAACTATTACTATATTTATTAAAATTTTATTATGGGTTATAAAAGACCACAAGAAACAACAAGAACGTATTTAGAGAGCGCACCATTACCTAATCATGGTGGCTCATATACAGTTGTGTCACATAGTGACATTATAAATACAACCCAAAAGTTATTTAATGACTTGGGTTTAAAAGTTGATAGGGAGCTCTATAGAGCAAACGTTGACGCAAAGGTTGCACAAGGTGTCTATCACATATCTCCTTTATCAAATGACGGAACTACTGATAAGGAGTTAGGGATGATGTTTGGCTGGACAAACTCTTATGATAAGTCTGTTAGATTTCAGTGTGCAGTTGGCGCATATGTTATGGTATGTAACAATGGAATGGTAGCAGGTGAAATGAGTTTTGCCCGTAAGCATACAGGATCTGCTGACTATGATATTACTGAGCAGATAAATAAACAGCTGGGTAGTGTAGATAAGCACTTTGGTCAGATCATAGCTGATCGTGATTCTTTTAGAAAAACTGATCTATCTATTAAAGAACAGTCTGAGTTGGTTGGACGCTTATATTGTGATAAAGATATATTAGATCTTAATCAGATAAGTATAGTTAAGCAGGAGATAAAGAAACCTTCTTATGATTATCAAGCTGATCAAGATAATGCTTGGGCTTTCTATAATCATGTTACACATGCCCTAAAGAAAACTCATCCACGTAGTTGGTTAAGTGATAGCCAGAAGTTCCATAAGTTTATGGTTAATGATGTACTTGGTCAAATGGGCATAAAGAAAAGTGATGCTTTATTAGATATTGTAGATCTTGAGATGGAGGAGGATAATCAGTTAACAATTTCTTTTGACTTTTGATAATGTTTAAAGGGATATTAATTATATTAGCTGCTATACTTGTAGTCAGGCTTGTGTTAAAGTCTGAAGACTGTGGTAATTGATAAAACCAAATAAGAAAGGGGCTTTAACTAGCCCCTTCTTTTTACCACTTAACTTTATCAGCCCAGTATGCTGCAGACATCTTACCTTTCTTGATATTCTTAGCATGCCTAGCTTTAAAACTAGAACGTTTCTTTTTCATTCTGGATGATTCACCTGCTTTAGGTTTGCCCGCAGTCTTAGCACCTTGCTGACCAAAACGTATAGTCTTAATCTTATCACCGTCCTTAGCTACAACTACATGTGACTTAGTAGGATGGCTAGGTGTACGCTTGGGTTTATTGTAACCTGATACACCAGCTTTTGCTAATCTTGAATCTTTTTTAGTAGGCATTACTTTTTATGTACCTTTTGAATAGGAAATTTAGCTGTTAAAGATGCACCTTTATGAGGTACAAATTTACCTGAGTGTTTCATTAGTTTAAAACCTGATCCGCTTTTCATCCAATGAAAACCTGCAGGTGCTTTAATAGACTTTGTACTTGTTGATCCACCTTTCTTATAATTAACAACACTCTTTGGCATTGTACCTTTCTTTTTAGCTGCAGTTATTTTTTTAGCTGGCATAATTTCTAAATTTTATTTTCTATACTTTGCAGTCTTTTTCTTAACCTTCTTTGGTTGAGATACAAACTGTTTACCTTTCTTATTACCCTTAGCTTTAGCTCGGTTAGTTGATCTTTTCTCCGATGGAGATAGAGCATCCCAAGCAGCTTTAGGTAAATACCTTTTCTTACCTTTAGATTTAACTTCTTTCTTCTTGCCTTTCTTTTTATTGGCATGAGTACCAGAGGTCATCCACTTTTGATCACCCCATTTCTTAAGACTCTTTTGTGACTTCTTTAAAGGCATAACTATTATTTATAACCACCACCTTTAGCTTTATATTGCTTGGCTAACATCTGAGCTTTTCTAGCAGACCACTGTCCAGGTTTACCACCTTTACTTCCTGCTTTGATTCTATTAAATAAGTTCTTACGCATTGTAGGCTTAGTATAATTACCCGCCTCATTTACTTTAGACTTAGTCTTTCTCTTTGTTGTCTTTTTAGCTGGCATAATATATCTTATACATATAATATACTAAATTTTTATGAAATCAACTAGTAATTAACCTCCTGCATTACGCATCCCACTATGATCATCACCTAATAGATAACCAGCATCAATAGCTTCTTCTTCTGTAAGTGCTGTAATTCCATCTAGTATGTCCCCTGTGTTAAATGTTTGTGGCTCATCTTGCCAAGCAAGAACATATGTTGGGTTACCTGAGTTAGGGAACCAATCAAAAGCATATAAGGTTACACGCTCACTTCTTGGAGGAGCATTTAAGTCATAGATATCTTCACTTGCTGTAATAGCAGCTGCTTCATCAGGGAATGGATAGTATAAATGCATTATGGATAAATTGAATAGTATGTATTAATGTCTGTAGATATAGCCGCTGCATCAGAAGACTTGTCTGCACTAAAGAATATCATTTCTTGCATCTTGCCAATCATACCTCCACCTGCTGTTGGATAACCCATAATTGCCTCTACTTGTAAAACATTAGCCGTGCCGCTTGCATCAGTAGAACCATTTATTATACTTGTAGCTGTTCCCCCCACTACCTTTACTTCACTTAGTAAATAAGTATCTCTAACATTAAGAACACCTTGAATGGTTGCATTTACATTGTCCTTATAATCAATACGGAAACCATCGTATGCTACAAATTGATTTGCAGACTGAGCATAATAAGCACGAACAGAACCAACAATACGTTGGTAAAGGGTAACAAAATTATGTACTGCATTTATTGTTGGAGTATCTAAAAATTGATTACCTGGGTTGCCCACTCCTGTTTCTTGCGCTACAGCAGGCTTACCTCCTTGAGTGCTTAAGACTCCGCTTGCTATAATATGGGGTTGCCCATTGACGTTTGTTTGTACAGCATCGCTACTGTTACCACTTTGGTCATACCACTTCACTACTTTCCCATCATTGGCTCCTACAAAAGTGGTTAATGCTGATGTATCTAAATCCCCATTACCATCAAATCCTATATCCTGTTCAGAATTATCTGAACTTCTTCTTACTCTAATTGCAGAACCTGCGTATGATGCTGATAGTTTTCTGACTGAATATGCTGCTTCTACATTAGCCCCATATACATCTAATAATAATGTAGACGTAACTAACGCTTGTCCATTAATGCTTGCAATAGCCGATGCATTATGGTTATCTACTGATGTAATATTAGTAGCTGTTACCCCATTAAGTCTATCTATATTAGGCATAATTAACTATTTATGGATCACTGGGTTCTTCCCTCCATTCATTACTTTTTACAATAGGAATTATTTCCTCATGTGTATATAATGTTTTATCACTTAGAGAACTTATTGTGCTTGGCATATCACCATTATACTTTACAATAGCCTTGTCTCCAACAATATTACGTATTGTAGTTTCAATACTTGTTGTCAATAGTTGGCCATAGTCAAGCAACTCTAAGTCCGATGTGTTTACTATTACATAGGTTATCATAATCCGTATCTGTCTTTTGATGCATCAAAGTTTTGTAAGGCTTCAGCTGCGCTCAATACTTTGTTGTACATCTTAACCATTGAGATGCGTCCATCAAAGTAAAAGCCTGCTCTGTTACCACCTACAAAAATATTATGTAAGGTGCTGTATGTTGCAGCGGTTGCAGTTCCCTCTTTAAACAGTGAACCGTCTAAGTACATCTTTGCTCCG